>Ga0310690_10000261_pt1 | contig 123378 bp, 121 predicted proteins | sample AusTroGonzalo_MG_2_FD_207661 | JGI IMG/M metagenome (GOLD analysis project Ga0310690, IMG submission 207661) | Bovine rumen microbial communities from tropical cattle in Woodstock, Queensland, Australia - Gonzalo_04 (v2) (version 2) | ecosystem: Host-associated > Mammals > Digestive system >...
CGGGCGAGCACCCGGCTCTCGATATCGCGGCCGGTGGCGACAAAGTCCTCGGCGCTCATGGCATGGCTGACCCGCTCGGTCTCCTGCTCGATGATCGGACCCTCGTCGAGGTCGGGCGTGACATAATGCGCCGTCGCGCCGATCAGCTTCACGCCGCGCTCGAACGCCTGGTGATAGGGCTTTGCCCCCTTGAAGCTCGGCAGGAACGAATGGTGGATGTTGATCACCTTGCCGAACAGCCGCTTGGACAGAGTGTCCGACAGCACCTGCATGTAGCGGGCGAGGATGACGAGATCGGCGCCGGTGTCCTTGACGATCTTCAGCAGCGCCTCCTCCTGCGCCGTCTTGTTGTCCTTGGAGACGGGCAGCACGTGGTAGGGGATGCCCTCATGCTCGGCAAAGCGGCGGCTGTCCTCGTGGTTGGAGACGATGGCGGCGACTTCCGCATCGAGCCAGCCGACCTTGATCTGGTAGAACAGGTGCAGGAGCGCATGGTCGAACTTCGACACCATGATGACGATCTTCGGCTTCTTGGCCTGGTCGATCAGCGTGGTCTTCATGCCGAAGCGCTCGATGGCGGGCTTCAGCGCCCGCTCGACATCGTCCTTGGAGGTTTCTTCCGAGGCGGCAAAGGCGATGCGCATGAAGAACCGGTTGGTCTGGCGGTCCCAGAACTGGTTGCTCTCGGCGATATTGGCATCCAGCGCCGCCAGCTCCGTCGTCACCGATGCCACGATCCCCGGCTTGTCTTCGCACGACAGGGTGAGGACATAGTTCTTGTTTGGCATGGGAAACTCCAGGGATACGGGCGACAATGGACGGCGATCATAGTGAGGGCGGAAGAAACGCGTCGACACAAATGCGAAGCGCTCAGTCCTTTTTCCGGCATTCGGGTGCCCCGTCAAATGATCTTTCGTCACCGGGCGATGAGATTCCCTTCAACCGGCGGGCTTGGTTCCGTACCAGCGCGGGGTATAGACCCACTGGCCGCCATCCACCCGGTCAAAGCTCCGGGTGAGGGATGATCCCACGAGAATGACCGTGCGCATGTCGACCTGCTCGGGTGCAAGCTCCGCCAGGGTGATGACGCGCAGGGTTTCCGCCGGACGGCCGATGTCGCGGCCAAGCACGATGGGCGTTTGCGGCGCCCGGTGCTGGCGCAGGATTTCGATGGCGCGCGGCAATTGCCAGGGGCGCGGTTTGGAGATCGGATTGTAGAAGGCCATGGCGAAATCCGCTTCGGCCGCCAGCGCGATGCGCTTTTCAATGATGTCCCACGGTTTCAGATTGTCGGACAGCGACAGGATGCAGAAATCATGGCCGAGCGGTGCGCCGCTGCGGCTGGCGGCCGCCATCGCGGCGGAAACGCCGGGAACGATCTGCAGGTCGACCCCGTGCCAGGCCGGATTGTCGGATTCGTGCAAGGCTTCGACCACGGCGGCAGCCATGGCGAAAACGCCGGGGTCGCCGGATGAAATCATCACCACCGAACGGCCCGAAGCGGCCAATTCGAAGGCGTGGCGGGCACGCTGCATTTCCTCGCGATTGTCCGTCATGTGAATGATTTGATCGGGGCGGAAAGACCCGGCCATGCGCACATAGGTCTCGTAGCCGAGAACGTCCTCGGCACGCTGCAGTTCCTGTTTCACTGCAGGAATCATGAAGTCCGGATCGCCCGGTCCAAGCCCGATGACCGCAAGGCGGCCGCGCCGATGCCCGGCGCGTGTCACGTCATCGGGCGTGGCCGCAACGGCGATGGCAAGCCTATCGCCGCCGCTTTGGCGCACCGGCTCTTTGATGAAGGCCGATAGGATATCTCCGGCACTGTTTCCGTTTGCCGGAAGCAGCCGCAGCGGCAGGCCAAGCTCAGCCGCAAGATGGTGGAGCGGGGCGCTTGCACTGCGTTCTTCGCTGGCAGCAAGGCAGACGACGGAAGCAAGCGCGATATTCTCCGCCGCAAGCGCGGCCCGCATCTCTTCAGCACTGAAATCACCGGCAATGCCGACAACCGCCACCTTGGGATGAAAGACCAGCTCGTTCTTCTGCGGGGTACTATCCGACGGCGTGATGCGGATATGCATCGTGCCGTTATCGTCGACCGGCAGGCGCGCCTCTTCCAGCCATGGCGCCGGACCATCGATCCGCACGGTCTGGCCGGCGAGAAGATCCGCGATGAAGCGCTTGCCGTCCTCGGGGTTCTGCAGATGGAATTCCGCCGGCGGATTGAGCAGGCAGGTGCCGAAGCGCAATTCGCCCGATGTGGTGATTGCAGGCGATACGCGAAGAATTGCGGAAAGCTGCCGCGCCAGCACATTGACGCCGGTGGTTCCGCCAAGCAGCGGCACCACGGCGCTGCCGTCATCGGCAATGGCAAGTACCGGCGGTTCGCCGCCCTTGTTCTCCAACAGAGATGCCAGAGCACGGATTGTAATGCCGGCGGAGCACAGAGCGGCAATGGCGTTGCCGTTGCGGTAATGGGTGCGCAGCGTTTCGCCGAAATTGGTGTAGGTGTGATCGGCACCCTGCGCGCGGCCTTCCAGCCCGTGAATGACCGCTTCGGGATAGTCAGCCTTGATCCGCAGCGCTGTTTCCATGCCCTGCGCGCTCAAAACCATCAGGACCAGCGGGGCTGTCATTCGCCGCCACCCTGCCATTTCTCGCCCGGCACGAGAATGAGCGAGAAATAGGGTGAAGACTCCGGATCGACATCGCGCAACGGCACAATGCGCTGGGCGTCCATGGTGGCGCGCTCGACGTACAGCGCGCGGTCCATCAGCCCGAGGTCGGCGATGACATCGCGTACCTTCGCCAGGTTCTTGCCGAGCTTCATGATGGCGGCCGCTTCCGTCGCGGCGAGGCGGCTTTTCAGCTCGTGGGCCGGAAGCACGCCGGAGAGCACCGTCAATGTCTGGTTGCGGTAGACCAGCGGCGCACCGAGCACGGCCGCGCCACCCAGAATGGAGCAGACGCCGGGCACGACTTCCGTCTCATACTGTTCGGCCAGCCGGTCGTGGATATACATGAAGGAGCCATAGAAGAACGGGTCGCCCTCGGCAATGACGGCGACGTCCTTGCCCGCATCCAGATGCGTTTTGAGACGTTCGGTGATCTCGCCGTAGAAATCGCTGACGATGGCTTCATAATTCATGTGCGCTGGCAGCTTTTCTGTGGTGACCGGATAGATCAGCGGCACAAGCAACTGGTTGTCGTTGAGATAGGTCTCGACGATGGTCAGCGCATTGCCCTTCTTGCCCTTGGCAGCGTGGTAGGCGACAACGGGCGCCGCCTGCAGCAGCCGCAGGGCCTTGAGGGTAATGAGTTCGGGATCGCCGGGACCAACGCCCAGTCCGAAAAGCCGTCCAGGCTGCGGCATTATTCTTTCTCCGAAGCGAGTGCATTGAGTGCGGCTGCGGCCATGGCGCTGCCGCCCCGCCGTCCGTGTACGACGACGAAGGGAACGCCGCGGCTGTTTTCGGCCAGCGCCGCCTTCGATTCCATCGCGCCGACGAAGCCGACGGGAAAGCCGAGGATGAGCGCGGGTTTCGGCGCGCCTTCATCGAGCATTTCGAGGAGGCGGAACAGGGCGGTCGGTGCATTGCCGAAGGCCACCACGGCACCGGCGAGATGCGGGCGCCACAGTTCGAGCGCCGCCGCCGAACGGGTATTGCCCATGTCGCGGGCGAGGGCCGCGACAGAGGGATCGGAGAGCGTGCAGATGACGTCATTGTTGGCGGGCAGGCGCGCGCGCGTCACCCCTTCGAGCACCATACGGGCATCGCACAGGATGGGTGCGCCGTTGGCGAGTGCGGCAACACCCGCTGCGCCCGCGCCTTCGGAAAAGGCGAGGTCCCCGATCACATCGACCATGCCGCAGGCATGGGCGACACGCACGGCCAGCTTTTCCAGATCGGCGGGAATGCGGCTGAGATCGGCCTCGGAGCGGATGATGGCGAAGGAGCGATCATAGATCGCCTGACCGTCGCGGATATAGTCAAGCATGCGGTGGCCCCCCAGAGCCGGAAGTGAGCGGCCTTTGGGTCGATGGCCGGGAATTCAACGGAAGGTTGCCGATCCAGTCGGCAGCTTCCTCGATAGTAACATGTGCAGCCAATAGCTTGCCAAAACGCGACGGTCCATTGGTCGCACGCAGAAATATGTTGTAGTACCCCGGTTCGGTTGCAACCAGCGTGACCGGTTTTGCCGAAGGCGAGGCGCAGGATTTGCTGCAGCCGGTCAGGTGAACCGCCATATCAGGAGCTGTGTTGCGCAGCAATGCGCCGAGCTTGAGGCCATCGGCCTGCGTTGCGCCAAGCGCCGATCCGCAACCGGCGGAGCCGGAACAACTGATCATGGTTGCAAGCGGATTATCCGGCCGGGCGGCGAACCCAAGGGCCTCGAACTCCCGCACTGTTTGCGATGCCATGGCTTCGGGCACTTCAGGCAACATTATGCTCTGCCACGGCGTCATCAGCAGCTTTCCATTGCTGTTTTTTGCAGCCAGCGCTGCCACGGCGTCCAGCCCGTCGGGATCAAGGCGCCCGAGCGGCGGCATGGCGCCGGCAAGGCGGTGGTCGCTGCCGCGTTCCGGCAGCAGGCCGAGATGTCCATGCGGGCGGGGCAAGGATCGGCGCCATTGATCGGCCTGTTCATTGCGTATTGAAAAATTCAGACGCTTTTCCAGCTGGGCGGCGAATGCGTCGCGCCCGATGGCTGCGATCATGTGGCGAAGCCGCGAGGCGGCCGGATTGGCGGCATTCCAGTCGATGAACGCATCGAGAATCGCCGTGACCAGTTGCGTGGCCCGGGATGCGCCGACACTGCCGAGGGCGGGCATATCATCCGCTCCCGTCGGCGGTATGCCGGCAACGCCCAGGGCAAACCGGGGGCTCTCTGCGTCGATGGCGCTCAGCCAGATGTCATGAGGATGCTCTACCATGGCAACGCTTTCGCCGCCGTCGACGAGAATGGAAAATTTCGGCGACAGGCGCTGGTAGGAGGCATTGGTCTGCAGGATTTCGAGCAGCTGCAAGGCCAGCGGCCGCACGTCGAAACTGCCCGGCACGACACCGGCGATCGGGCTGACCATGACATTGCGGACATCGTCGCCCCGGTCGGTCAATGGCCCGAGCCCGGCGGCCAGCAGCGCTGCGATCAGCGGATTTTCCGTATCGGGCCGCACGCCGCGAATCTGCAGGTTGGCCCGGTTGGTGATCTCGATGACGCCATTGCCGAACTGCCGGGCTGCATCGGCAACGCGGTGCGCCTGTTCGGCGCTCAGCGTGCCGAACGTCAGTTTCACCCGGCATATCGCGCCATCAAGCGCCTTGGCCATGCGGAACAATCCGGGGCAGGCGGACCGCCGGTCTTCAATTCTGTTCGGGACTGCGTCCATGGTGCTTAACTGGCTCATCGGATCAGGGTTTTACAGGATGGCCGGTGCGGAGGAAAGAAATATGATCCGCAATTGCAACGGGCATGCTGTTCGAGCTTCGTTGACCCTTCCGGCGCTTTCGGGCATGCATAGCCTCTGCAATCAACGGGACATGACATGACGCCTTGGCTGACGATTATCGGGATTGGTGAAGACGGCTATGGCGGACTGGGTGCCAATGCCCGCGCCGCGCTGGACCATGCCACCACGGTTTTCGGCGGCAGGCGGCACCTCGAATTCCTGCCGGAAACACTTGGCGCAAAGCGGATCGCGTGGCCGACGCCCTTTTCCGATGTCTATCCCACCCTGACGGCGCTGCGCGGCACCCAAGTGGTGGTGCTTGCCAGCGGCGATCCCATGCATTTCGGCATGGGGGCAACGCTGACGCGGTTCGTTGACCGGAGTGAAATGCGCATTCTGCCCGCGCCGTCCTCCTTTTCTCTTGCGGCGGCGGCCATGGGCTGGCCGGTGCAGCAAGTCCAATTGCTCAGCGTGCACGGGCGGCCCGTGGAAACCCTGTTCAGATCATTCACGCCGGGAGCAAAGCTGCTGATCCTCAGCAATGATGGCGGCACGCCGGCGCAGGTGGCGCAGATGCTGGCGGCCAATGGCTTTGGTTCTGCCCGGCTTACGGTGCTCGAACATATGGGCGGGGCGGCGGAACATCGCGTCGAGGGATCGGCCGGGGAATGGCATCACCCCCGGGGCGCCGATCTCAATGTTCTCGCGGTGGATTGCGGACGGGCCGAACCGGAGGCGCGGTCCTATTCCATCCTTTCGGGCCTGCCTGACGAGGCCTATGAGAATGACGGCCAGTTGACCAAGCGGGATGTCCGCGCCGTCACGCTGGCGCGGCTCGGGCCGCGTCCGGGAGAGTTGTTGTGGGACGTCGGGGCCGGATGCGGCTCCATCGGCATCGAATGGATGCGGAGCGATCCCTCCTGCCGGACAATCGCCGTGGAGGCCAATGACGGGCGGCAAGGCGTCATCGAGCGCAATGCCCGCGCGCTGGGTGTTCCGGATCTGCAGCTGGTCCGGGGGGAAGCCCCGGCAGCACTCTTTGGTCTGGCCAGCCCGGACGCCATATTCGTCGGCGGCGGCGCTACCGACAGCGGCGTGATGGATGCCTGCTGGAACGCGCTGAAGCCGGGCGGGCGGCTTGTGGCCAATGCCGTGACCCTGCAGAGCGAGGCGGCACTGATCGGCTGGCGCGGCAGGTTCGGCGGCGAGCTGACAAAACTTGCCGTTGCGCAGGCGCAGCCGCTCGGTTCCTTTGATGCGTGGCGCTCCGCCTTGCCCGTGGTGATCTATTCGGTCCGCAAACCCGCGGATTGACAGCCAGACCGGCGCCGCGACAGGATTGCGACAGGATTATGCAGTCTAAGGGGGGCGGGTGATTGCTATTGCGCGCGAATTCATATTCAACCGGTACACAAGTTCCGATCTTTCGGTCGTGACCGCCGTTTTGATTTCCGGCCCCGATAGCAATCTGGGAGACTCTAGCAGGAATTAAATATGGCAACTTACAAGTACTTCACCTGGCCGTTTCTGTTCACGGCGGTTGGACTGGCGCTCGGCGCGTGGATAGGGTTCGTCTATTCGGGAACGGTCGAAGGCACATTATCGGTCCTCTTCATCTGTGCGGTGCTGGGCATTCTTGAAATTTCGCTGTCCTTCGACAATGCGATTGTGAACGCCAGGATTCTTCGGGACATGACGCCGGTCTGGCAGCGACGGTTTCTGACCTGGGGCATCATCATCGCCGTGTTCGGCATGCGGATCATCTTTCCGCTGGCGATTGTCGCGATCGCCGCGTGGATCGATCCGATTTCGGCGCTGAAGCTGGCCATTTCAAATCCGGAGCAATATGCGCGGATCATGCAGGACGCCCATGTCGGCATTTCCGCCTTTGGCGGTACGTTTCTCCTGATGGTCGGCCTCAAGTTCTTCTTCGATCATGAGAAAGACGTGCACTGGATTCGCGTCGTTGAAAGCCGCGCGTCCCGCTTTGCCTCGGTGCAGGGCATCGAGGTCGGCGTGGTCCTGGCATTGATCATCTTCTTTTCCAGGCAGCTCGACGGTGCGGAGTCGGTGACGTTCCTGACGTCGGCCATTTACGGCCTGCTGACCTTCCTCGTGGTGGAGGGGCTTGGCGCGATTCTCGATGCTTCGCAGGAACAGATGGACACGGTCCACAAGGGCGGGCTTGGCGCTTTCCTGTATCTGGAAGTGCTCGATGCGAGTTTTTCGTTCGACGGTGTCATCGGTGCGTTCGCGCTGTCGACCAATCTGTTTGTCATTGCGATCGGTCTGGGCATCGGTGCGTTCTACGTGCGCGCGCTGACCATCATGATGGTGGAGAAGGAGACGCTCGGCCAGTACCGCTATCTCGAGCACGGGGCATTCTACGCGATCCTTGTGCTTGCGGTGATCATGTATTGCCAGACCTTGTTTCATATTCCCGAAGTGATCACCGGTTTCATCGGCGCGGCACTCATCATCTTCTCGCTGTGGTCGTCGATCCGCTACCGGCGCCGGCATCCGGATCAGGCGGAACACGCCTGATCCGCTTCAATGTCCCGACAAAAAGCCATCCGGGTTCCGGATGGCTTTTTTGCAGGTGAAATGAAGGGTTTAGAGCCTGGCAGCGAGGGCCGCGAGCTGGTCGGTGCACAGACCCCAACCTGCATGAAAGCCCATTTTTTCGTGGGCTTCCCGGTCGGCCACCGTCCAGTGCCGGACAAGCGCGGTGTATTTCGTCTTGCCGCCGCCGGCATCTTCCAGCGTGATGATGCCGGTCATGAACGGTTTCTCCGACGGCTTCCAGTCGCTGGTATAGGCATCGGTGAAGACGAGCCGTTCGTTTTCGACGACTTCGAGATAGACACCTTGATTGGGAAACTCGGTGCCATCGGGACCGCGCATGACGATGATGCTGGTGCCGCCGGCGCGCACGTCAAGCTCGGCGTGCGGTGTGGTGTAGGGCAGTGGTGCGAACCACTGCTTGAGAAGGTCGACCTCGGTCCAGGCCCGGAATATGTTTGCACGGGGCGCATCAATGATGCGGGTGATAACGAGGTCGCGGTCGGTAATTTCGCTGGTGGATGTCATGATGGTCTCCTGCGTGAATGGTTTCGATGCAAGGACGAATGGCAATCGGCCAGGCCGACACGATATCGGAATTTTTTCGTATTTTTCCGCGATCAGTTCTGGCTGAGGCGGTCGAGATGCATGCGGATGTGGGCGGCTTCCGCCGGTGTATTGGCAAGGGCTATCGCGCGGTCGAAGGCAATGCGCGCCTCCCGGCTGCGGCCAAGCTGCATCAGCAGCCCGCCCTTGACGCCGAAGAAGTGAAAATAGCCGGAAAGCCTGTCTTCCAGCGGCTCGATCAGCAGCAGCGCCGCCTCGGCACCATGCACCTTGGCCACCGCTATGGAGCGATTCAGCGTGACAACGGGTGAGGGGCTTATCCGTTCGAGCGCGGCATAGAGCTGATCGATTTCCAGCCAGTCCGTATCCTGCGGCTGCCGGGCCCGCGCATGCAGGGCGGCAATGGCCGCCTGCACCTGATAGGCGCCCGGCTGCCGGTGGCGCATGGCCTTGTCGATCAGGGCAAGACCTTCGGCGATCATCGTCTGGTTCCACAGGCCGCGGTCCTGATCGTCCAGCAGAACGACTGCGCCTTCCGCGTCGAATCGGGCCTTGGCACGGGCGTGCTGGAGCAGCAGAAGGGCGGTCAGCCCCATGATTTCCGGTTCCGCGGGGAAAATGCGCAGGAGCAGGCGCGCCAGCCGGATCGCCTCGTCGCAGAGCGGAAACCGCGCCGCCACTTCCGTGCTGCCTGCTGAATAGCCCTCGTTGAAGATCAGGTAGATCATTGCACTCACGGCCGAAAGCCGTTCTGCCCGCTCGAAGGCATCGGGTGTGTCGAACGGGATTTCGCCGGAGGAAATCCGCCCCTTGGCTCGGGTGATGCGCTGCTCCATGGCGCTTTCGCCGACAAGAAACGCCCGGGCGATCTGGCGGACCGAAAGTCCCGACACGATGCGCAGTGCCAGCGCAATCTGCTGCGTGGCCGGAAGATCCGGATGACAGCAGATGAACAGCAGCCGGAGGATATCGTCGCGGTAGTCGGCGCTGTCGATCTTCTCGGCGATGGCCGATTCGGCGTCTCCGAGGTCGGACAGCAGGTCTTCGGGCGGCAGTGGCTGCTGCTTGGCCTGACGCCGGACGGTATCGATGGCGCTGTTGCGGCCGACGAAGATCAGCCACGCCGTGGGATCGCGCGGCGGGCCGTTCTTCGGCCAGTTTTTCAGCGCGCGCAGACAGGCCTCCTGGAAGGCTTCTTCCGCCGTGTCGAGATTGCGGAAATAGCGCAACAGGGCACCCACCGCCTGCGGGCGCGCGGCTGTCAGCGCGGCATCGATCCAGGCCGGGTCGGTCATTGGGAACCCGATCCGGGTCTGAACAAGGCGATCGGGCGTATTTCGTAGGACCCCTGTCCGGGATTGGCCTGCGCCAGATCGCGGGCGATATCGAGTGCCTCGTCGAGCGATTCGCAGTCAACCACATAGAATCCGAGAAACTGTTCCTTGGTTTCGGCGAAGGGGCCGTCGATGACGAGGGGCTCGCCGCGGGATTTGCGCAGCGTTGTCGCGGCAGTCGTTGGCAGCAGCCGGGCGACCGGCCCGAGCTTGCCTGATTTGGCGAGCTTGTCCTGCACGACACCAAGCCGTTCCATGACAAGGTCGTCTTCCTCCTTGGACCACGAACCGACCACGTCCTCCATGTTGTAGCAAAGTATGGCGTAAAGCATCCCGTTACTCCTTCTTCCTCAAGACGAACCACTATCGCTGATCCCGACATGAGGTCGAGAAAAATTGCAAGCCTGCCTCGGCTCACCTTGCGGAGTGAAATTCGTTGGCAACCAGCGGTTGACGCTGGAAACGAAACTGCTCTCTAATGTCTGGCAGGCGAACATGCACAGCCAGCCGGCGGTTAAAGAATCAAGTGACGGGGTAATGAATGGGACACAGTATGCGCAATGCGGCCATGTACGGGATCGGCATTGTTTTCCTCGCTCTGGCCTGGGCAAAAAACAAGCTGCAGGGCTATACGACGCCCAACAAGGTCGATCGCTCCGACACCGATGGCCGCATCGACTACGTCTACGACACCGTCGCCTCGTGGAAGCGGTATCTGCCCGCCGGCTTCGATCTGGAGGGCAAGGACGTTCTTGAGCTGTGTCCGGGGTCGTCGCTCGGCACCGGCGCCATCCTGCTCGGCTATGGCGCCAAGTCCTATCGTGCCGTTGACGTGTTCGAACTCGCGGGTACGGAGCCAGCCGCCTATTTTGCCAGACTTTTCGACCGGTTTCCGGAGCGCGAAGCCTATGCTCCCAGTATCGACCGGGCGAAACAACTGACCGAAGGCCCCGATTCCGACCTGTTCAGCTATCGCGTCGGCCGGGATTTCGACATTCCACGGCTGGCGGACAACAGAAAGTTCGACCTGATCCTGAGCTGTGCCGCATTCGAACACTATGACGACATCGAAGCGACGATTGCCAATATCTCCAAGGTTGCCCGCAGCGGCTGCATCGCCGAGCACATTGTCGATTATCAGACACACTCCCGCTGGATTCGCGAGCAGGATCCGAACAATATCTATCGATACTCGGAAGGTCTTTACCGGCTGTTTTCCTTTCCCGGACAGCCCAACAGGCGCCGCCCGCTGGACTATGTCAGGGCATTCGAAGCCAATGGCTGGAAAAATGTCCGCGTCATCAATGCCCGTGCAATCCCGCGGGAGCATCTGGCCCGTTCCGTTTCGGGAATGGCGCCGCCCTTCGACCGGCCTGATATGCAGATGGACATGTTGTCCGGTGTGGTCATTGCGGAATGGCCGTGAACGGAAATCCCGACGCACCGGGACTTATTTGGGTGCCGGTGACCGCAGCTGCTTGACGGTGGCGCGCACCACGTAGCGCGCACGGCCCAGCGTGTTGCTGCGCAACCGCCGCAATTTCCAGCGCATGCCAAGGTCGGTTTTGATCTTCTTCGCGTCGAAACTCATCTTCATTGCCGAAGCGTCCCGGGCTGTCTTGATGGGGTCGGCGTAAAATTCATGAATTTTTGCCTTGGACATGCCCGCACTTTTGAACCAGCGCGGAATATATGTGTTGCACAGCCGGTCCACGTCGGTGAGGGCTTTTTCAATCCCCGTGCCGGTGATCGGGCAGACGACGCAGAAGGCGTCCCCGATGAGAACAACCCCATCCTGTTCGTGATTGTGCACCTGTACCAGGTCAATGGGGCGGGCAATGACCGGACCGGCAATGGTGATTTCGCCAAACACCCTTTCCAGACCCGGCATCACTGCGCGCAGACCCTGCGCGGGCTGATCCCGGAATGTGCGGGTCCATTCCTCCGACGATGTCCGATAAACGAAAAAGTTGGCGCGAATTTTATCGCCTATGGGAAAGAGCGTCAGGTAGGACACGCGGTCATTGAATTTTGCCCCGTTCCACACAAGGGATGGAAAGGGAAAATGCGATCGCGGCTGTACCAGATCGAAACCGCAGCACAGCGAATGCTGCGGGCTTATGATGTCCCGTTCGATCCCGAGCTTCTTGCGGATCGTATCGCCGAGCCCCGTGGCAACGATCAGGAGCCGTGCGGTGAATTTCCGGCCATCGGATAATGTCACGTGCTGCAGGTTTTCGCTGGTCGTAATGTCATCGACCCGGCCGACAATGGAACGCACGCCCGCAGGGATGGCACGGCGCACTGTATTGACCAGATCGGAATAATCGCCGCCATATTCGGGCGTCGTGGTTCGCTCGAACCGGCCGAATCGGTGGAGCCATACGCCGTCAAACGCGGTCACCTCGGCACGCACGACGTCGCCAAGGCCGATGCGCTCGAACAGCTCCATCTGGGTTTGCGCGACTTTCTCGGCGCGAAAGTCCGGCGGATGACGCTCGTGACTGCTGATCAGGGTCACACCGTAGCCCTGACGGAACAGCGCGATGGCGGCACTGGCTCCTGCCAGCCCGCCTCCGATGATCGCCACATCGGTCTGGATGGGCTGTGCCTCCGTCCCTTGAATTGCCAATTCCGGTTCAACCATGCATGCTCCGCAGACCTGTAGACAGCTCGATCAGTCAATGTGAAGCCGGATAATACAGCGTAAATAAGATGTATGTTAAACAATCGATTATGCTGGTTGTGGATAGAGTGTTCACGTATGTGTCTGTCGTGAAGGGGTGAGTGTTTGTGATTCCAGAATATGATATCCGGGTTTACAGCCATCCCGATCAGCTCTCGCCCCAATGGCCGGCGGCCGGTACGGCCACGGATGCAAGGCAGTATATTTTCCAGACGACCACATTCCTGCAGACGTGGCTGGCATCCTATGGCACCCGGCCGGGCAATCGGCTTTGTCTGGTCGAGGTCTGGGATCTCTCCGGAAATCCGCTGTGCTTTCTGCCGTTCAGCCTCTCGTCCCGGCATGGCGGGCGCGTCCTTACCTTCGTCGACGATGGCGTGGCGGATTACAACGCGCCGATCCTGTTTCCCAACGGCGATGAATGGACCCGGACATCCGCCGAACAGCTGTGGAACAGGATTGCGAAAGCCTTGCCGCCGTTCGACATGGCGATCTTCGACAAAATGCCGGAGCAAATCCGCGACCGCACGAATCCGCTGTTCCTGCTGGCTGAAGACTTGAACGGCGAGTCGTGTCACCTGACCAACCTCAAGCGCAGCTGGCCGGAGGTCGATCAGTCGCAGCCGGGGTCGAAGAACCTGCGGAACCGGCATCGGGCGCTGGAGCGGCTGGGCGAATGCCGGCTGCTGATTGCCGGGACACCGGAAGAACGCGCCTTTGTTCTGGAGACGCTGCTTGCCCAGAAACAGCGCCGGTTTGAAGAAACGCAGGTGCCGGGTTTCGACAAGGAGCCGGAGAAGCAGAGCTTTTTCACACTGGGAACCGACAATTTTGCCGCGGCAAATGCGCTGCACCTGTCCGCGCTCGTCGTGAACGGCCAGGTTATCGCGGCGATGTGGGGGCTGGTCGAAGGCAGGCACTATTACGGGCTGGTGTTCACGTTTGAATCCGGCGAATGGTCCAAATATTCTCCGGGGCGGGTGCTGCACTATCTGCTGCTGCGCCATTTGCTCGATAGCGGCTATGATTGCCTGGACCTCGGCATCGGCGACGAACCATGGAAGCTGAACTGCTGCGACGTCACCATCGACCTGAAGAAGATGACGCTTGTCCGCACGGCGCGGGGACGGATCATTGCAACGCGGTTGCGGGTGATGGAGAGGCTGCGTGCGACGCCCTTGTGGCAGAAACTCAGGCCGCTCAAGTGGAAAGTCTTACGCGCGTTGCGCTAATGCCATAAGAGATATGATAGTGAATACGCCATTGCGGGATGGCGGTGCATGTGTAGCGGTTTCCAGACTGGGGCAGGACTTGATTGATGACCGTTTCGATTATCATGAAAACGCTGAACGAAGAAAAGCGCATCGCAGCGGCGATTGAAAGCGCATTGCAAGCCTTGCCGGGCGGCACGGTCGAAGTCATCGTGGCCGATAGCGGTTCCACCGACCGGACGGTCGAAATCGCCATGCGCTATCCGGTGACCGTGGCGCAGATCGTCAATCCGGCCAAGCCCAGCTGTGGCATCGGCCCGCAATTGGGCTTCCAGTACAGTCATCACGATCTCGTCTGCCTCATGGATGGCGACATGCTGCTCGACAAGGATTTCCTTGCTGCGGCCATTGCATTTCTCGAAGCCAATCCCCGGGTTGCGGGGGTGACGGGACATGTGGTGGAAATGAACGTCGACAATCTCGAATTCACCCGCCGGGTGCGCCGCGTGTCGCCGGAAAACCGGACGGGATCAATCGACCGCATGAATGGCGGCGGGCTTTACCGCCGCGCCGCCATTGCCGAGGCCGGCTATTTCTCTGACCGCAATCTGCATGGCTATGAGGAATTCGACCTGGGCGTGCGCCTGCGGTCGCTCGGATGGGAACTGCACCGGCTTGACCGCCGTTTCGTCGCGCATTTCGGCCACTCCATCAATGCCTACACGCTGCTGGTGCGGCGCTGGCGGTCGAAATATCTGCGGGGCGTCGGCGAATTGCTGCGTGCCGCGCTTGGCCGCCCCCATTGGAACAAACTGGTGCACGAACTGCCGGAACTTCGCCTGTGGGCCGGGGTCTATCTGTGGTGGCTGGCGATGATCGGGCTTCTGGTTTTCCTGTCCGACAAGAAGACGGCGCTATTGATCGATGCCGCTTTGATCGTTCTCGTCGCCGCCGCGATGAGCCTGAAGCAGCGCAGCCTGTCGCTGGGCGTTTATGCCGTTGTCGCCTGGTGTTTCCATGCCGCCGCCCTGCCGCTCGGCTTTTTCCATCCCCGCCGCCAGCCGGATGACTGGATCGAGAGTAAGGTCGTCTCCAAGGACCACTAGGCTGCCCTCAAAGACACAGGATTGCACCGCATCATGTCCACGCTGAGATTGGCCGCCTTCGCTCTTGGTTTCCTGCTCGTCGCGGGCGCGGCGAGGGCGGGCGATGTCTGGTCGCCGGTCCGGGAGGTGTCGCTCGAGCTGCAAAGCGGCAGTCCTCTCGATTTTTCCACGCTGCTGCCCAATCCGCCGATCAGCGAGCAGAGCCGGATCGTCATCAATGGAGACGGCCGGTTGGCCCGTGCGGATGCGGAGACGAGCCCTGTGCGGTTCCTGTGTGCATCGCTGGGCTGGAGCCCGGCCTCCGGCGGCTTTCCCGACCATGACGGGGCTGACCGCTATGCCCGCCAACTGAAAATGCATGGCTACAACATCGCGCGCTTTCATTTTGTCGATGCGGCGCTGATGTTCGGCCGTGCCGCCGATTTCGATTTCGATCCGGAAACCATGGACCGTTTCCGCTATCTGATGGCGGCGTTGAAGCGCAACGGCATTTACTGGATGATGGACGGTCTGAGTTCCACCCGCGGCGCCTATGGCGGATATGACGATCGCTGGAATCTCACCGGCGACATGAAGCTCGAGGTGCAGATCGATGAAAAGACCTTTCAGCACTGGCTGAAATTCCAGCAGCTGGTGCTGGCAACGGTCAACCCCTATACGGGAATCGCGCCGATTCGCGATCCGGCTCTGGTGGCGATCATCCCGTTCAACGAAAACAGCATCGAGTTTGACAGCATCCTGCATCAGCGCGATGGCCAGCCGCAATATTCACGGCTTCTGCAACCTCCATTCAATGCCTGGTTGCAAAAACGCTATGCCTCGACGGCAGCGCTTTCCCGTGCATGGGGCGCGGTCGAAGCTGGCGAGCGGCTGGAGGACGCAACGGTCGGCCTGCCGGCCAATCGTTATGAAAAGACGCCGCGCATGCGCGACCTGCAGGCCTTCTTCGTCGATGTGGAAACGCGTTCCGCCGAACGGATGACGGCAGCGCTGCGCGATCTCGGCTACCGGGGTGTGGTGGCGCCCTACAACAACTGGCCGAGTGTCCAGACAAGCCTGACACGGGCGGGGCAGCAGGCAGTGTCGATGAACACCTATCAGGATTGGGTCGGGGGTTACGAACCGGGCAGTTCGCTCGGTCAGAAGAGCTCGATCGCCGACGGGGCGGCTTACATGCGGATGATGGCGGCGGCGCGCTGGCTGAACCGCCCCTTTATCGTCACGGAATATGATCACCTCTTCTGGAGCCATTATCGTTACGAGGCCGGCATTGTCATGCCCGCCTACGCGGCATTGCAGAATTGGGATGTGCTGTGCCGCCATGGGCATGGGCCCATCGTGCTGGCCTATGGCGAGGATTTTGCCCATAAACGCCAGATGCTGCCCTATGCCATTGCGCTTGATCCGGTTGCGCGTGCGGGCGAAACGCTGGCAGCCCTGCTGTTCAGGCGCGGTGATGTGCAGGGCTCGCCGGTTTCCATCCCCTTCCGCATCCGGGGAATGGAGGATTTGACGCAGAACATGTATGAGCGGGAACCCGATGCATTGACGACGCTCGCCCTGCTTGCGGCAATCGGGTTGCAGAAGGATGCGCCATCGGCACCAGCCCACGGTCTGGTAGCGGCATCGCCCCGCGATCCCGCGTCCGGCGGCAAACTCATCGCCGCGATGCGCGACAGCAGGCTGCTTGTGCCCGAAAACAGCACGGACGCCGGCAAGGGGATTTTTGAGAGCGACACGAATGAGATCCGCCTGGACCAGAACAAGCTGCGCATGACGGTGAAAACCGGGCGAACCGAAGCCATTGCCTTCGCCGACCTTGCCGATACGGTCACGCTTGCCAACCTGACCGTCGGCAATGCCGCGGGCAAGGGCCTGTTTGCCGTTTCAGCGCTGGATGACCGGCCGGTCGGCAGCAGCCGCCGCCTGCTGGTCATCTACGCGACCGATGCCCAGAACACCGCCATGCGATTTTCGGATGGGGAAGAACGGGTCATCGCCGATTTCGGCCGCCTGCCCGCCCGCATCAAGGTGGGAAGCGTCGATTTCTCCCTGCCCGGGAAAGGACGCTGGACCGTCTCGCCGGTGGGGCTGGATGGCAGGGTCCGGCCTGCGATTGCCCGGGGAAGCGGCGCGGTTGCAACGCGGCTTTCCAACGACGGACCCGAGGGACCCACCACCTATTTCCTTATTGAACGGCAATAATTCTAGAAGAAGTCCGATACGAGCCGGCTCCACGATTCACCGGCCAGTCCGCCGATATACATGTCGTTGCGGTCGATGGCGTTGAGGACGCTGGCATGACGGGTGCTGACGCAGGTATGGGCGCGATGTTTGTAATACATTGCCCTTTGCCGGGATAATGCGTCGAGTTGCCGGGGCTGCACATGGCCGCGGGCCGCCACAAGCCCGGCCTGTTCCAGATGATACATCATCCGGTTGATCACGAGCGCATCCTTGCCCTTCTGGGAAAATATGTTCATCACCTGGGCAATCATTCCGGGGCGTCCGAAATAGACAAAGCAGCCGATCAGCTCGGCATTCTGATCCCAGACCGAGCGGATGTTGAGATCTCCGAGGCTTGCATTCAGTCTGGCGACATCCAGAATCCAGTTCAGCTCCGGCCCCGACCAGACAGGACGGACCGGATAGTCGGAGAGGAAGTCCTGGACGGTTGCTACGAACAGCTCCGGCGCCATGTCCTCGTCATGCATTCCCGCGCCCGGCTCGACATGCAGCCCCGGTATCATCCGTCTGATGATATGGTCGACCGGTCGTGCAATCGGCAGCCGGGCGGCATGGCGGCCAAGGGTTGACCGGCTGGCCGCCGACCGGGCAAAAAAACCGGCCGGCTGGAAAACCCGGCACCAGTCCAGCCCGTGGACCGGCAACAGGGCGGCGCGTGCCGCCTTGAATGCCCCGGCGCTGGCGGGGGAGGCGCTGTCGGTGAAACAAAGATCCTGATTGCGCGGCCGCATGGTCAGCGCGAGTTCGGCCGCGCCATGGCAGGGCATGTCGGGGTCCGTCATGAAAGCGCAGAGAAGACGCGCCGTTATGATCCCGCCGTCGACCATGTATTGCATTGGTACGGCCGAAACGACGCTGCTGATGTGCCCTGCCGATGTCTCGTGAACGATGCTGCCATATTGCTGCTGGTAGATCGGGCTGCCGAAAAACAGCTGTTGGAAATAATCGTTGAAGGCGTTGCTTGAATTGCTGGCCCGGTTGCGGAACGTTTTATAGAATAGGCGTCCGACCTGAGGAATATCGTCCACAGTCATCGGACGTATCTGTCTTCCCCGCTTCATCTCCATCCCCATGCAGACGTATATCCCGACTAAGAGTCTGCACTATCTCGATGTTCGAAGCATATAGTCAATGCAACCAGAGCGCGATTCTTCAATTCTGACGGCAAGATGTTCTACGTGGTAAACGATCTTTCCTGCGCAGCGACCCGGCTGTTGCGCGCCAGACGAAGCAGAACCAGCCATGCGGCGATCATGATGGCGATCTCGATGACATATATCGAGACGAATGTTCCGAGCGGCGGCGCGACCCAGGTGGCCCAGGCAATCAGTCCCGCGCCAACCGCATTGGCGGTGTTGAGAATTGCCGCCCGGGGACCGTGATATCCCGCCGCCCCAAGCGCATCGATTGCCACCGACCAGATGGCAAGAAAGACCACCGTTCCGCTCAAAATCCGGCAGAACGAGACCAATGATACATATTCGCGGCCGAAGAGAATGGGCAGGAACGGGGCAATGATGAAGATGGCAAGGGCCGAACCGATGCCGATCCCCAGGGCGGCCAGCAATATCTTCTTGGTCCGTCCGATCGCGTTGTGAATGCCATCGATGCTCAGGCGGGCAAGGCCCGGATAAACCAGCCGGTTCATGGCATCGATGGAGAGATAGCTGCTGTCAACGATACGGCGCACGACACCGTAGCTGCCGACGACCTCGGGATTGGCCATGATGCCGAGCATGAGAAGATCGACGTTCTGGCGGATGGCGCGGAAGATGAAGGGGGTTGCGAAGAGAATGCCGAGGCGGATTTCCTCGCGCACGATCCGGTATTGCGGCCGGCCGAGTTTGCGCAATGACCACATATAGACGATCAGAACCAGCACATGGGCTGTGAATTGCCATATGGCCCAGTCAACCAGGCTGGTCACGCCGAACACCAGACAGGCAAGCGCGGCGGCGGCCGTCCGGGCAAAGGCAAAGCCGACCACGGAGCGGTTGGCCGCGGGAAACTGCGAATGACCGATAAAGATCTGTTCGGTCAGCAGAATGATGCGGACCAGGATGATGTTGGTGATGAGGATCAGCAGGATCGCGATGACATTCTCGACGGGATCGGGCGAAAGCTTCATCCAGAAGGGCAGAATGGCGATGCCGAGCAGCACCAGCACGACGCCGCTTGTCAGGGTCAGGATGAGGTTGTGCCCCATCATGACGGGGTACATGGCATGGTCGCGGGCGACGCGCCGCACCAGGCATTCCGAGGCGCCGAGGCCGCACAGATGCACGGCGATGCTGGTCACCGCCGTTACGGAAACGAAGACGCCGAATTCGACGGCGCCAAAGGAGCGGGCAAGAATGGCGAATGTCACCAGCTGTGCCGCATTGGCGATCAGCAGGCTGCCGCTCGACGCCGCATAGGACATGATCATCGGCAGGAGTCGCGGCAGTCCGGCGATGATTTCCGCAGCGCTCAACTTCTTCATGTTCTACGACCTGGGCGGAGGGCTGGCATTTTCATCTTTATTGTTCAGCAGGCCAAAGGGAGATAGCCATTTATTAACCAAAATTTGCAATCTATCGTTTAGATATACATTACCGTTAAACCGTTACGGTTTGATTGATGCTTACAGAGTATTGTTGAATGTACAAACTGCGTGACGCGACGGGTAAACTGCAGCCGGCAGCTCCTATCAAGGGACCTGTCGTCGAGCCTCCTGTGCGTGACGAGCGGAAACCGGTCCCGGCCGCTGCCTTCTCCCTGCCGCACATCGATGTGAGTTCGCTGATTTCCTGGCTGCTTGCCCGCTGGTATTGGGTTTTGATGGGGGCCGTCGTTGGCGCTTTGATCGGCATCGGTTACGGGATGGGCGCGAAGCCGCGTTATACCGTCTATACGGACCTGCTCGTGCCGCCGGCCAATCTTCAGGTCCTGCCGAACGACATCTATGTGCAGAACCAGCAGGGCGACACGCAGCTGCTCGACGTTGAAAGCAAAATGCTGGTGCTGACCTCCGGCAATGTGTTGCGGCGCGTCGTCAGTGAGCTTGGCCTTGCCAGCGATCCGGAGTTTGTCGGCACGGATGGTCCGGGCTTCAGTCTCGGTTCATTGTTCGGCAGCAAGCCGGCGGTCGCCGACAAAACGCTGGCAGCCATGCGCAGCCTGTCCGAGAGAATAACCGCACGCCGCCAGGAACGCTCCTACATGGTGACCATCGCGGCCTGGGCCAACAATCCCGATACGGCGGTGCGCATTGCCAATGCATTGGCCAAGGCCTTCCAGGAGGAAGTCGCCCAGGCGGAGGCGGATGGGGCCGGACGCGCGGCCTCGGCCCTGACCGACCGGCTGGCCGAGTTGAAGCAGGGCGCTTCCGATGCGGAGGCCAAGGTGGCTGAATTCAAGCGCGATCATGGTCTCCAGACCAGCGCCGGGGAGCTGATCAGTTCGCAGTCCATGGCGCAGATCAACGTGAAGCTGGTGGATGCCAATGCCCGGCTGGTCGAAGCACAGTCGCGCTACAACGAGCTGACAGCCTCGACACCCAATCAGACGAGCCCGTCGGCGACATTGCAGTCGCCCACGCTCGCCAGCCTGCGCGCCCAATATGCGACGGTCAAGCAGACGGTGGATTCCATGTCGATCACCTACGGGCCGCGTTATCCCGGGCTGATCCGTGCCCGGTCGCAGCTCGGCGGCCTGGAACAGCAGATATCGCAGGAAACCGGGCGCATCCTGCGGGCGGCGCAGGTCGATCTGGACCAGGCGAAATCCGTGGTCGATGCGCTCAAGCAGCAGGCGGCGAGTGCGCGCTCCTCCGTTTCCATGGACAATGATGCACAGGTGCGGCTGAACGATCTGGAACGCGACATGGCGACGAAAATCGCCATCTACCAGACCTTCCTGACGCGCGCCGGTGAAACGACGGAGCGCCAGCAGCTCAACAGCACCAATATCCGGGTGATCTCGTCCGCCATACCGCCCCTGCGCCGCAGCTGGCCGCCGCGCACGGCGTTGCTTGCCGCCGGCGGAACATTTGCCGGATTGGGCCTGGGCGCCTGCCTTGCCATCGCCACCGGCCTGCTTGGGGTCATGCGCGCCGAGCGCAAGGCGAAGAACAGTTAAGCAGGATACGTTCTTTTATGGGAACAATCGAAACCAGAACTGCGCCCACGACCTCTGCAGCGGGTGGTGTCGGCGCATTGCTGTTCGTGGCGATTTTCCTGTTTTTCTGGATCACCACCACGCCCTATGTCGATCTGACGGGCGCGGCTTCGGTCGATCCGAGCGCTGGAAACTCCAACGTGGTCAATCAGCTTGTCACGCTGGTTCTCTCGGCAGGATTGATCGCCTTCGGGTTGAGCAGCCCCCTGCGCCGGACGATCATGCAGCCGCGCGGGCTGCTCGTCCTGCTGTTCGCCTGGTTCATTCTGGTCTCCGCACTGTCCGCGCATCCCGATATCGCCCTCAAACGCATCGTCCTTGCCATTCTGGTTTGCGTGAACGCCAGTGTCTTCCTGCTGCTGCCGCAGTCCGACCGGCATTTTGGCAAGCTGCTTGGCCTGGCGACGCTCATCATGCTGGGCTTTGCCTATTTTGGCGTCATCGCCCTTCCCACACGGGCCATTCACCAGGCATCGGAAATCCGCGAGCCGATGAATGCGGGTTTCTGGCGTGGTCAATTTCCCCACAAGAACGTCGCGGCCGCCGTCATGGTGATGGCGGTGTTCTTCGGACTGTTTGTCCATAGCGCAGGCCAGAGACTGGCAGGTATTGCCATCATTGTCCTCTCGGTGGTGTTTCTGCTGCACACCGGTGGCAAGACATCCACCGCCGCATTGCCGGGTGTTCTCATCCTTGCCTGGATATTCGAGCGCTGGAAGCGGACGCGGGCGCTGATCGGCATTGCCGGGATTGCACTGTTCAACATTCTTGCCGTGGGATCGGCGGTGTTCGAACCGATACGATCCCTCATCACCGCTGCCGGCATCGATGCCACCTTTACCAACCGGACGGACATCTGGCGTTTCGCCTTTTCCGCCATCGCCCAGAAGCCCTTTACCGGTTATGGATTCCAGTCATTCTGGCAAACCGAGGAGCTGGTCTACAGCGGCGGCAATGTCGAGACGTGGGCCGTTGCCGCCTATAACGGCCACAACGGCTATCTCGACACGCTTTTGACAACCGGGATACCAGGCCTGGTTCTCACGCTTATATGGTTGCTTTTTCTGCCGCTGCGCGACATAGGCAGGGCGGATAAAGCCGCCAACAATCCTGCCCTCACACGGCTTTTTGTTCGCGTCTGGCTGTACGGGATCTATACAGCCTGCGTGGAAAGCATGTTCTTCCAGAGCGGCAGCCCGTTATGGTTCGCATTCCTGTTCGCCGTGTTCGGCCTGCGCCTGCAAGCAAATGCCAGCATTGTCAGCCCAACACCTTCACAAGGTAGATTGACGGTCGCCCATGCCTGACATTCTGAAAAAACTGGACTATTGGTCGGACCGTATCACCGACAGGCTGATGCGCCGGATGCCCGGACCGCGCCTGCACATACCCGTATCGCGCCCGGTCGTGTCCTTCACCTTCGATGACGTGCCCGATACGGCGCTGACCAACGGTGCACGCATACTCGAGGACCATGGCGTCCGCGGCACGTTCTACATCGCCGGGTCGCTGGAAGGACAGATTGAACCCGGGCGCACGCTGATTTCCCGCGAGGGATGCCGGGCCCTGGCGCAGCAGGGTCATGAGATCGGCTGCCATACCTTCTCCCACACGAAGGTGTCTCATATGGGCAACCGGCGGCTTGCCGCGGATCTGCAGCGGAACAAGGCCTATCTCGACAGTGTTGCGCCGCAGGAGCGCCGCCGCAATTTCGCTTATCCCTACAATGCCGGTTCGTTCTGGGGGCGCGGCATTTTCGGCAGCCGTTTCGAAACCTGCCGCGCCGGCGGCGAGCGCATCAATCGCGGCGCCGTCAATCCGGCCTTTCTCTGGGGCGTGGAAATCCGGCAGCCGGAAAGCCATGCGCGCGGCCTGACCCATTGGATCGATCATTTGATCGCGGAGCCTGGCTGGCTCATCTTTTTCACCCACGATATCGCGCCGCAGCCGACGGATTTCGGGTGCACGGCGGAGACGTTCGAACGCCTCGTCGCCCATACGCTGGCGCTGGGATGCACGGTCCTGCCGGTGCGGGATGCGCTGGAACAATTCGGCGCGGGGAGGCATCCGTCGTGAACGTCTCCACCCCGTCGAAGCGCCTGCTCGCGATCAACAATTATTTCTATCGGCGCGGCGGCGCCGAAGCGATATTCCTCGAGCACATGCAGCTCTTTGCCGAGATCGGCTGGGAGGTCATTCCCTTTGCCATGCAGCATCCGGACAATGATGCCTCTGCCTGGTCGGAGCATTTTGTCTCCGAAATCGAATACGGGCGGGAAAGCAGCCTTTTGACCAAAGTTGCCCAGGCCGGCAAGATCATCTACTCCTTCGAAGCGCAGCGCAGCATCGAAGCGCTGATCGAACAGGCCCGGCCCGATATCGCCCACGCGCACAATGTCTATCATCATCTCTCGCCCTCGATCTTTGCCACGCTGAAAAAGGCAGGCATTCCGACCGTGATGACCGTGCATGACCTGAAGCTGGCCTGTCCCGCCTACAAGATGCTGGTTGACGGCCATGTCTGCGAGGAGTGCCGCGGCGGCCGGATCTACAATGTCGTGCGGCACCGCTGCATCAAGGGCTCGCTTGTCCTCAGCGGCCTGGTGTTCCTGGAGACCATCGTGCATCGCGGGCTGGGGCTTTACCGGAACAAGGTCGACAGGTTCGTGGTGCCGAGCCGGTTCTACCGCGAGAAGCTGATCGAATGGGGTTGGCCGGCGGAACAGCTGGTCTACATCCCGAATTTTGTCGATACGCAGGAATTCGCCACCGGCTGGAACGAAGGCGACTATTTCGTCTTTGCCGGACGTCTCGCGCCGGAGAAGGGGCTGGTTACCCTGATCCGCGCCGCGGCGCTGGCAAGGCAGCGGCTGGTGATTGCCGGAACCGGCCCGGACGAGGCCATGCTCAAGGCCCTCGTTGCGGAGCTGGGTGCGGATGTCACGTTCGCCGGATATGTCTCGGGCGGCAATCTGCGCCGCCTGATCGGCGAAGCCAGGGCATTGGTGTTGCCCTCCGAATGGTATGAAAACGCGCCCGTCAGCATATTGGAAGCCTATGCGCTCGGCCGGCCGGTCATTGGCGCGGCCATCGGCGGCATTCCGGAAATGATCCGCGAGGGCGAAACGGGCATGACCGCCATTGCCGGCGATGCGGATGACCTGGCACGTGCCATCGGCGCCATGGCGGACCTCACCGCCGCCGCCCGTTCGCGCATGGGCATGAATGGCCGCGAGTGGATCGCCCGCGACTTCTCGGCGGCCGCCTATCGCGACCGCATGGTCGATCTCTACGCCACGCTTGGAGTATCCTGATGGCTGACGGACGCGGTGTAGCAAAGCAACCCACGGTGATGATGCTCGGCCTGCGCGGCATCCCCGAGGTGCAGGGCGGCGTGGAAAAACATGTCGAGGAACTCAGCCGGCATTTTGTCGACAAGGGCTGGGATGTCACGGTTCTCGGCCGCAGGCGGTACCTGCTGACACCCGATCCCTATACGTGGAAGCGGGTGAAGGTGCATCCGCTTTGGTCGCCCGGTTCGGTGAAATTCGAGGCGATCGCCCATACGGCGCTCGGCGTGCTGTTTGCCGCCTATCATCGTCCGGATATCCTGCACATCCATGCCATCGGCCCGGCGCTGATGACGCCGCTGGCCCGCCTCCTCGGCCTGAAGGTTATCGTTACCCATCACGGCTATGATTACGACCGGCAGAAATGGGGCGGCCTTGCCAAGCTCATGCTGAAACTGGGCGAGAAGGCCGGCATGCGCTTTGCGCGCGCGCGCATTGCCGTGTCCAACGACATCGCGCGGACAATGGAAAGCCGTTACGGCGTGCCGGTGCACTATGTGCCGAACGGCATGACGGTCCGCCGGAGCCAGACGGATACGGGCATTCTCGGGAAACTCGGGCTCACGTCGCGGCGCTACATCATGCTGGTTGCACGCATCGTGCCGGAAAAACGCCAGCACGATCTGATCGCAGCCTTTGCCAAACTGGCCGATCCCACGGTCAAGCTGGTTCTGGTGGGATCGGCCGAATACATGGCGCATTATTCGCAGGACGTTGAAAAGCTTGCCGCCGATGTTCCTGGCGTGGTTCTCGCCGGCATGCAGACGGGCGACGATCTTTCCATCCTCTACGAGAATGCGGGCCTGTTCGTGCTGCCTTCGAGCCACGAAGGCATGCCGATTGCCTTGCTCGAGGCGATGGGCGCCGGGCTGCCGGTGCTTGCCAGCGACATCACGGCCAACCTTGCAATCGGCCTGCCAGCGCAGGACTATTTCCCGCTTGGCGACATTGAGCAATTGGCCGCGGCCATGCGGTCAAAGCTCGCCGTGCCGTTCGATTCCCGCAAAGCTGCGGAACAGGGCGCTCTTGTGGCAGAACAATATGGCTGGCTGAACATCGCGGACCAGACGCTTGATGTTTACAACACGGTTTTGAAGCGCAAGATGCCGAAAGCCTAAGGCTGGACTCGAAATGATCAGGTCATTTTTATGAAGTTTTCCGCATTATTGCGCTTCTATTTTTATCGCAAATCTATATTCAACAATGCTCAGTGGTTCCAATACGGGTGATATGGTGAATTATACTAAAGCCGTTTCCAATTATTTTATGCCTGCAGTTAAACATCGTTATTTCTTGGTACTTTTCATCGCTGCGATAACTATTGCGTTACGAAGGCCCGATCAAATCTCATTTCCTGAAGTATGGAACGAAGATGGTCTATTTATTATACCGCAGGTGATTGAGCGTGGATTCATGGCTATATTTGAGCCAGTTAATGGTTATTTAATTCTTCCCTCCAGACTTATCACATACATCGCACTGTTCATTTCATTCGAACATTACCCCGTAATTTCTACTATCATCGGTATCGCTGCCCAAGCTGCATGTGTTGCGGCAGTTGCGGCGTCCCCCACATATCTGCGAGGCCGGATACTCTGCGCTGTCATGATGGTAATTCTTCCAATGAACGCCGAGGTCTATGCACTGCCTCAATACACATTCTGGTGGACAACGTGCTTGCTGTTTCTAGCACTCATATGGCGCCCGGGCGAAGCTCTGATACTGCGCTACACATTTATCCTGATTGGCTCGCTGTCCTCACCGACATGCATAATACTCCTTCCTTTGTTCGCACTCAGAGCCGTCTTAACCAAACGGTGGCGCGAAGACGGACTATCCTTTTTGCTTGTTGCCGTGGGCGTTGTTATTCAATTGTATTACGTGATGATCGGGGACCCTGCCAAAACCGAGAACATCGAACTAGCCGACATTATACCAGCAATTTCAGTGTTCTTTGGTGGTATGAGTTTTGTTGCCTCGACTTGGATGGAATTGTCAGTAGCTCTAGGAACGGCGGCCTTGCTGCTTTTTGGTGTATTGGCAGTTCAATCTGATACGCGGTTCGCTTATGTCCTGCTTGGGCTAGCTCTTGGCGCGACGATAGGCAGTTCGTTGCTGCGGGTGCCGATAGAGATGATATCCCCTGTCGGTAATGGTCCGCGATATTTCTTTTTTCCACTTGTTCTCATGTCCTGGATGCTGGTCTGGCTGATATTCAGCGCGAGTTCAATTGTCCGGGGCGTGGCCGTCATAGTGGTATTGGGGTGGATACCAGTAACCATTCACAATTTTCAGCGTGGTCAGGATCGTCTTGAGGCTTGGAGTGAAGCAGTGAGCAGGTGTCTCGTTGAAGGGGCTATCATGCCTGTTCACCACGATGGAAACACGGCAAGTCACCATCAGATCCCCTATTCTTTGGAATTATGCCAGCAGGCAGAAGCGAACGACATTTGGTGATGTTGTCCGCTAACGGCATCAGGAATTACAGTATTACAGACAGACGCACTCTTTCGTCGTAAGTGCTTTGGTATGTTGCAGTTGATCGGCGGATTATTCATCTCGGCCAATGAACGTCTTGGAAACGCTCAAACACAAGTGTGGGGAACGTGTTACTGCCTAAATTGTAGATTTGTGGTGATGTTGAATTCGTCCGTTGCGGCCATGATGGGCCTCTTGCGGATGGCGAACTGGCCGATGGGCAGGCCGGGTGTATTGTGCATGCGCAGACTTTGGAGATGGCGAAGTGCTCCATCATGCCCTCCTTGACCGCCTTCCTTCGCCGGCTGGCAGATCACCGCGAAGGAACCCTTGAAGTTGCGTGTTTCGGCCAGATACTGCGCCGCCCCGAGCAGCATGGTCGTCATGGCCGCAGGCATATGGTCAAAGCTCGCCGTGCCGTTCGATTCCGGCAAAGCGACGGAACAGGGCGCTCTTGTGGCAGAACAATATGGCTGGCTGAACATCGCGGACCAGACGCTCGGCGTTTACGGCACGGTTTTGAAGCGCAAGATGCCGAAAGCCTAAGGCTGGAATGACTTTGGCTAAGCTTAGTTGGATGCAGTCGACCACTGCAAGGGGCTTGCCACCGGTTCTTTTCGGTGTCAGGTCAACCGCTTGTTCTCTGTTCACATTGAAAATTGAAAAGCAGTTAGAGCAACTTGAGCCCCGACGGCACTTACCGCAATCCTTGGCCAACGTCGTGCTAAGAACACCACAAAGCCGGCAACAATGGCGATCTCCGGGAAATAACTGCCCTGATGCACTATCGCTCCCAACGGATCATATAGTACGGCCCACCAAATTATGAAGTTAAGAGCGATTACTAGACAAAGGGGCCGTAAGCTATTGTCCAGCAACCCGAGCGGGATAAGCATGAAGGCAAGTCCTAGCAAACCACCAGCAATGACGACGCCATAAAACTGCTGAGAGCGAACCGTGGCAAGCTTGGCAGAGGCTTGTCCATCTTGCTCAATAAAAAGAGATTGGGCAGCGCTAAGTGTGCCTGCGTAGCTATCCTTCAACCCCATGAACGATCGCCAGAAGGCTTGTTCGCGCCCGTGCACCCATCCAGTCAAGGTTACGTCGGCATATGCATCCTTTAACGCTGTTGACAACGGCCGGTTGTCAACACCTTCAATGCCGACGCCGGCGAAGTGCCATTTTACCAGCCGATCCCCAGGGGGATCTACAAATTGCTGATAGGCCAACCATGGCGAATAAAGCACCACAACACACAGAACCGCCGAGGCAATATATTTAAGATTGCCAAGTCTTCGCATCAACAGAGCCGCGATGAACATTCCTAGGAGTGTGAAGATTGCTGACCCGTGCGAGAGCAATGCCATCGCGCATGACGTTCCGACTACTGTGCCGTCGATAACAGTCGTGCGTTTTCCATAAAAGTGCAGGGCAACCGCCACGGCGACAAATCCGGCTGCTAGAAGCTTTGGCCATACAAATACGCCATTGACAATTGCGATCGGGGTAAAGGTTACAGCGATCATTGCTAAAGCCGCCGCAGCTCTTGTCGAATTCATTGCTCGCGCCAGACACCACACGCCAATCAGCACAAACATTTGCACTGCAATAGCCAGTGCTTGATATCCGAGCCCCTTGTTTCCAACAATTGAAACCACCGGACTCAGTAAATACATCCCTGTTTGCAATGGCGGTCTGTCACTTGACAACCAGTCGCCGTAAAAAGGTGATGGCACATGGCCCTTCAGAATTGCATCTGCGAACACCATAGGTATTTCGTTATCGCCGGGTAATTCGTGGGTGAAAATTTTTGCCGCCACTCGCATAGGAGAGGCGCCTGAATGATCGGCCCCATGAACAATGAGGAAAAGGCCGGTTGAAACGATAGCTGCTATTGCGAATGGCAGTACCAGACTGATCCGTTCACTGCCGTGTAATAATGCGGTAGTCGCCCAGAATAGAAGGCAAAGCGAAACGCCTACTCGAAATATCGCTTGATATTGAGGTATGCTCCATGACAGCCAGAATATAAGAAGAGATGCCACGGCGAAGACACAGATAGCCCCAGCAATCGCCTCTATCTCTCCCACCCAACGTCGTAAATTGGATGCGATGCCCCATAACGTAAAATATACGAAACCGATCTGGAGGAATACTATTCCCGTGACTATCAATATCCGCATTGTTGCGACTGTTCCATTTCACATTATCTTTGCCGTAGGTACCATGCGTGTGCGGTTCCTTAAAGCATGCGGGTAAGTTTTTTCGGCTTTTGAACACCCGCAACATCATGTGAGCCACCCCAGCGTCACAACGGCCATGTAGTCCGACTGGAAAAATGTTGAAAAACCTCGTTTTTTAGCTGATTTGCGCGTTGCGCATCGCCAGCCAAAGAACGGCTCGGGAACCCCCGAATAGGAACGCGTGAGGAACACTGGAACGTGAGACTACTTAAGTCATTGATTTTATGGTGATCCCGACTGGATTCGAACCAGTGGCCTACAGATTAGGAATCTGTCGCTCTATCCTACTGAGCTACGGGACCATGCGGCCAGACATACTGTTTTTCCGCCGCGACGCCAAGTCTGAAGATGCGCGAAATGCACGCATCTTCAGCGGCCACGTCTCAAAATGTCAGGATGCGGCGGGAAGGGCGCTTTCGGCCAGCTGCACCCAGTAGCTGATGCCGTGCGGAATGACATCGTCATTGAAATCATAGGCCGGATTGTGCAGCGAGGCGCTCTCGCCATTGCCGATGAACATGAAGGCGCCGGGGCGCGCTTCCAGCATATAGGAGAAATCTTCCCCGGCCATCATCGGGGCGACCTCCAGATCGACCGCTTTGCTGCCGGCGACGCTCTGCGCCGTGCGCGCGGCAAATTCCGTCTCCTGGTCGTGATTGAAGGTGACGGGGTAGTTGCGGTCGTAGTCCACCCTGGCGACAGCGCCGAGAGCCGTCGCCACGCCCTCGGCCACTTCGCGCAGGCGCTTCTCGGCAAAGTCGCGCATTTCGGAGCGCAAGGTGCGCACCGTGCCGGCGAGCTCCGCCTTCTGCGGGATGATATTGTGTGCATCGCCCGCATGGAATTTTGTCACGGATAGAACGACCGAATCCAGCGGATCGGTGCCGCGTGAAACGATGGTCTGCAGCGCGTTGACGAGCTGGGCGCCGATCACCACCGGATCGATCGTGCGGTGCGGCTGGGCCGCATGGCCGCCGCGGCCCTCAATGGTGATGTTGAATTCGTCCGTTGCCGCCATGATCGGCCCCTTGCGGATGGCGAACTGGCCGACGGGCAGGCCGGGCGTATTGTGCATGCCGTAGACTTCGGAGATGGCGAAGCGCTCCATCATGCCCTCCTTGACCATCTCGCGGCCGCCGCCGCCGCCTTCCTCCGCCGGCTGGAAGATCACCGCGACCGAGCCCTTGAAGTTGCGGGTTTCGGCGAGATACTGCGCCGCTCCGAGCAGCATGGCCGTATGGCCGTCATGGCCGCAGGCATGCATCTTGCCGGGGTTTTTCGATGCGTAGGGCTTGCCGGTGATTTCATTGAGGGGGAGCGCATCCATGTCGGAGCGCAGGCCAACCGTCTGCCCTTCGCCGTGGCGTCCGTGAATGATGCCGACGACGCCGGTCCGGCCGATGCCGGTGGCAACCTCATCGACGCCGAAGCTCCGCAGCTTGTCCGCGACAAATTTCGCGGTCTCGTGGACATCGAACATCAGTTCCGGATTCTCATGCAGATGGCGGCGCCACCGGGAGACTTCTTCCTGCATTTCGATGGCGCGATTAAGCAAGGGCATGGTGTTGAAACTCCAAACGTGCGGACTACATCTGACAATTCAGTGAACAGTTCAAAGGTGTTTTGCCTTTTGCCTGCCACATAGGATAGATAAGGCCATTGCGACCCGGCGGGAAGCCCGGCAATGAAATCACAAGGCCATTTCCCTGGTTCTTTATACAGACAGGCTGGATATCTGGAATGCGGAAAACTGTAGCACTCTTTCTCTCGGGCTGCGTGGTGTCAACCACCGCGGGCCTGGCAACAGCGGCACTTGCGGGCCCGAACATCACCGTCGATGTCGGCACCGGCGAGGTTTTGTCGCAGGAAGATGCGTTCCAGCGCTGGTATCCGGCGTCCCTCACCAAGCTGGTGACCGCCTATGTGGCCTTCCGCATGATCGAATCGGGGCAGATCACCCTGGACACGCCGATCAAGATGACGGCACGTGCGGCAAAGGAGCCGCCGAGCAAAATGGGCTACAAGCCCGGCGCGCAGCTCACGCTGGATAACGCGCTGAAGATTCTCATGGTCAAATCGGCCAATGACGTGGCGATGGCTGTCGGCGAGACCCTCGGCGGCTCATCGGAAAAATTCGCCGTGCTGATGAATGCCGAAGCCAAGCGTCTGGGCATGTACGGCTCGCATTTCGTCAATCCCAACGGCCTGCATTCGGACGATCATTATACGACCGCGCGCGACCTGGCGATCCTGACGGTGCAGATGCGGCGCGAATTCCCGCAATACATGCACTATTTCGATATTGAGGCGATTGATTCCGGCAACAAGATCCAGGCCAATTTCAATGCGCTGATCGGCCGGTTCCAGGGCGCGAACGGCATGAAGACTGGTTTTGTCTGCCCGTCCGGTTTCAATCTGGTCGGCTCGGCCACCCGTGATGGCCGCAACATCATCACCGTGGTTCTGGGTGAGTTGAAACAGCAGGGGCGCGCGACGAAGGCGGCCGAGCTGCTGGCAAAGGGGTTTGAGACCCGCGGAACCGGCAAGACGCTGGAGGCCCTGCAGCCCTACGGCCCGGCCACGCGCGATGTCGCCGTCAACATGCGCCCGACCGTCTGTTCCAAGGAGGCCGCCGCCTCCGACAGCTGGGATGGCAAGGACGTCGAAGGGCATATCATCGAGGGTTCGCCCTACATGTACCGGATGGATCATGAACCGCAGGCGGAACTCGTTGCCTTGCTTCCCTCCAAGACCAATGCGAAGGGCAAGGACATGAGCCGCATCCCGATCCCGGTTCCGCGGCCCGACCGTGCATCGATCACCGATGCGGCCAACACGGCAAAAACAGTGAATTAACGCAGCAAGATAGGATGTCATCATGAGTGGCCTCAATGCCCCCATTCCGGTTTCTGTACTCACGGGATTCCTGGGGTCGGGCAAGACCACCTTGCTGAACCGCCTGCTGAAAGATCCGGCATTGGCCGACACGGCCGTCATCATCAACGAATTCGGCGATGTCGGCATCGACCATCTCCTGGTGGAGACGGCGAGCGAAGGCGTCATCGAGCTTTCCGACGGCTGCCTGTGCTGCACCGTGCGGGGCGAACTCGTCGATACGCTGGCCGACCTGATCGACCGTCTCCAGACGGGCCAGTTGAAGCGGCTCAAGCGGGTCATCATCGAAACGACCGGGCTGGCCGATCCTGCGCCCGTCCTGCATGCGATCATGGGGCATCCGGTGCTGCTGCAGGCATTCCGGGTGGACGGGGTGATCACAACCGTTGATGCCGTCAACGGCATGGCGACGCTCAATGCGCATGAGGAAGCGGTGAAACAGGCGGCGGTTGCCGACCGCATTGTCGTGACCAAGACCGATATGCCGCAAGCCGCGCAGGGGCTGCCGGCACTGCGTGCCCGGCTCGCCGCACTCAATCCCGGTGCCGATATCATCGATGTCGGCGATGCGCGCACCGGCTATGCCGCCCTGTTCGAATGCGGTGTCTACAATCCCGAGACGAAAACCATCGATGTGCAGCGCTGGCTGAAGGCGGAAGCCTATCGCGATCGTGAGCATGAGCGTGAAGCGGTTGAGCATCACGCGGATCATCACCACCACGATCATGGGGAGCATCATCGCCATGATCACGACCACCACCACCATCATCACGATGTGAACCGCCACGATGCGGCGATACGCTCCTTCTCGCTGACACACGATGCGCCGGTATCGCGCGCCGGTTTCGAGATGTTCCTCGATCTCCTGCGCTCGGCCCATGGCGAGAAACTCCTGCGCATGAAAGGCATCGTGCAGCTGGCCGATGATCCTGAACGCCCGCTGGTCATTCACGGCGTGCAGCAGATTTTCCATCCGCCGGCGCGGCTTGCCGCATGGCCGGAAGGGCGGCGCGAGACGCGGCTCGTTCTGATCGTCAAGGATTTGCCGGAAAGCTACGTGACGCAGCTGTTCAGCGCCTTCCTCAACGAGCCGAAGATTGATACGCCGGACCGTGCAGCGCTGTTCGACAATCCGCTGGCGATCCCGGGACTGAAAGTCTAGGCTTCAGCAAGCTGCAGTGGACGTTGTGCGTGGTTCGACGAGCTCACCATGAGGGAAGTGGTTTGGCTGCAATGCTAATCGCAAAAGTTGCAGAATATAGCTCCCTGCGATCCTCCACCTCCCTCATGGTGAGCTTGTCGAACCACGCACTGGTCTTGCTGCAAATCTGCGAATGGTGCGTTAGCCGCGCTCGATGTGAAAGCGGTGGCCGCCCTCGATGGTCACCGTCTCGATCAGCCGGTGGCCGTCGTTCAGGCAGAAATTCGGCATGTCGATGACGGCAAGAGGATCGCTGGTCTCAACCCAGAGACGGCTGCCTCCGGGCATGGTTTCCAGACGTTTGCGGGTTTTCAGCACCGGCAGCGGGCAGTTCAGACCACGCAGATCATAGATGTCAGCCGACATGGCAGGTCCTCCGGGCAGGCAAATAGACGTGGCTCAATTGCCGATGATTTTCCACCAGGCCTTTTTTGCCGGCTGTTCCGCCACTGTGGCTGTCACGTCCGGTGCCAGCGCGGGCGCTGCCGCCGGTGCCGGTACGCGTGCAATTGTCTGGCGTACCGGGGCAACGACATTGGCGGCGACCTGATTGGCGGTGGAAGCCGGTGCCGTGGTTGCGGCCGGGATGGCGGCAACCGTCATGCGGTGCCGTTTGCCGGCCTCGCGCTCGTCGCGGGCCTTGTCGGCGGCGACAGCGGACGCAAGGCGGACCATGACCTGCGGCTTCAGCGCGGCGTCCTTGTCCTGCGGCGACAGGGATGGCGGCTCCTGGGTGACGCGTTCGCCGCGGGCGCGGCGGGCGCTCCATTCGGCGATGATCTTGGCTTCGTTCAAGCCCTGGATGGAACGGCTCGGCGCCTGGATGCTGCTCTTGCCGGCCATGGAGGAGAATGCGGCCTCATAATTGGTCTGATAGCTCTGATAGGCCATCTTCAGCGTTTCAGGCTGCTGCATGGGCGGGCATGTGGCCGTTGCGGCAATCGGCGCATTCGGGTCGGTAGTGTTGTTGAAGACATATTTCTTCTCGCACACGTCGACCTTCGGCGGCACCTTGGTGATCTCGAAGTGATCGTAGCCTTCCTTCAGGTTTTTCCAGAAGGGATAGTTCGGATCATCCTTGTAGCGCGCCATGTTGGCTGCGGTCATGCGGAACGGAAAGGCCTGGAGCTGGATCGAATCCTGCCCGCCCTTGAACGCGTCGCGGGCAAAGGCGTAGATTTCCTGAACCTGCGCATCGGTCATCGAATAACAGCCTGACGACGAGCAGGCGCCGTGCACCATCAGATTGGCGCCGGTGCGGCCGAGCGCCTGGTCAAGCGCATTGGGAAAGCCCGTATTGAAGGACAGGTAATAGCTGGATTTCGGATTCATCTGCCCGGGGCGCACGGCATAGAAGCCTTCCGGTGCCTGACGGTCGCCCTCGATGAACTTCGGGCCGAGCTTGCCCGACCATTTGCAGATCTGGTAGCTCGTGACGATATCGTAGCGGCCGTTGTCCTTGCGTTTCCAGACTTCAAGAACGCTCTCTTCCTTGAAGATGCGGACCATGATCGGCGCGGTCATGGTCATGCCCTTGGTCTTCATCAGCTTGACCAGCTTTTCGGACAATTGCTTTTCGGATTTTGGTGCAAGGTCGGACACCGACGCGCCCTGGCAACCCGCCAGAAACAGGGTCAGCAATAACGGAGCAAGGATATGTGTCGGTATTTTCATCTTCGCAGCTGTTACCAGTTCGCTTCGCCGAAATTGTGTGGATTGAAATCCACAACCCCCTATTTGCATCCGGTATAGTTGATAAAGCCTTACTGCAATGAGTCAAATTGCTCAATCATGCAATTGTCACCTGCAATGAAGACAGGGCGGATTTATGGCGAAATACACTGTTTTTCCAAGATGATCCATCCGTTGCAACACGTACTTGCCCTGTAATACGCCATTGACAGGAAGCATTCGCCCTCATCAATTGTTGGTGTCCGGCCCGTGAGCGGCCGCGTTGCGTGCCCGTTTCATCAGCCGTGCAGGGAGGAACAGAATGGCAATTGCACCCTTTTTGACGCTCAAACGCCATCTGAAAGCGCCGCCACGGCTGGTGTGGGCCGCCTGGACCGATCCCACGATGATCGTGCGCTGGTGGGGCCCCACGGGAGCCAGAACCCTGAAGGCGGAAGCCGATCCGCGCCTTGGCGGCCGCTATCACATCGTCTTCGTCACCCTCGACGGCGAGCAGCACGATGTCAGCGGTGTCTATTGCGAGGTGCTGGTCGAGCAGCGCCTGGCCTTTACCTGGATGTGGATTACCCTGCCGGACCGGGAGTCGCTGGTAACGCTGGTGCTGGAACGGGTGGATGACGGCACATTGCTGACACTCATCCATGAGAAGTTCTACGACGAGGCGGCGCGGGATCGTCACAGGCAGGGCTGGAGCGGCGCGCTCGACAGTCTTGAGACTTTTATCAATCAACAGGCGGTGGATCATCGTGACTGAACATTCTGCAATCACATTTCGCCCGGCCTCACTGTCCTATCTGCCATTGATGGCGAAATGGCTGATGATGCCGCATATGCGTGACTCCTATCAGCCGGACCCGATAACCCCGCGCGAGGTTGCGGAGGAATATGGGCCATTGTTCACCGGCGAGACGCCGGATATCTGTCACATCGCCTATTATGGCGAGCAGCCTTTCGGTTATCTGCAATGTTACCGCAACGCGGACTATGAGGATGAGCTGCCCGCGCTTGACTACGGCATCAGCGTCGATCTGTTCATTGGCGAGCCGGACTATATCGGGCGCGGCATCGGTTCGCTGATGCTGCGGGAATATCTTGCGCAAATCGCCTTCCCGCATTTCACCGATGAGCGGTTTGCCTATATCACGCACGAGGCGGGCGATCTCGATGCGATCAGGGCATCGGAAGCGGCAGGCTTTCGGCCCGTTGACGAATTTGAAGAGGATGGCGACAGCGTTATTCTTTTCAGGTTCGAACGCAGCAGCAACGACAATAAAAAAGGCGGCGCCTGAGCACCGCCTTTCATGAAATCAGCACAAACGGTGATTAGCCGTTGAGGGCATCCTTCAGAGCCTTTGCAGGCTGGAAGGCAACCTTCTTGGAGGCTGCGATCTTGATCGTTGCGCCAGTTGCAGGGTTACGGCCTTCGCGAGCAGCGCGCGACTGTACCTTGAACTTGCCGAAGCCTGGCAGCGAAACTTCGTCGCCTGCGACGACGGCATCGGTGATGCCCTTAAGAACGCTATCAACAATCGCCTTGGACTGAACCTTTGTAAGACCCTGATCAGCGACGAGCTTCTCGATAAGATCGGACGTATTCATGTTGGCGGTTTCCTCAGTATATTCGTTGATCGAAGGCGTCTGTATGGCATGCGTTGCCGCCTCTGTCATCAGGAATAGGACGCATTTTCGGGGTTTATACCCAGTGTTTACAGGGTTTTTTGCAAAACCGGCTATGATTTTTCAGATCGGAGCCGGATGACGCCTGCAAATTCAGTCCGGTGATTCGGCCTGTGATTCCGCCGGTTCAGGGCTGCCGGTCTGTAGAGCGTCGGGCCTCTGCCAGATCGGAGGGTTGCCGATATGGCGTGCCACGTGGTCGATAAAGGCGCGCACCTTGGCCGAGACATGCCGGGTCGGCGGGTAGACCGCATAGATCCTGTAGGGCAGAGGCCTCGCCTCCGGCAAGACCGGGATGAGCGTGCCGCGCCGCAGCGCTTCGGCGGCGATGAACATGGGCAGGAGCACCAGGCCCAGTCCGGCGATGGCCATGTCGCGCATGGCTTCGCCATTGTTGGCCACGATGCGCCCGTGCATGGCAACCGAAATGGGTTCGCCGGGGGCCGCCGGGTTTTCGAACTGCCAGAGCTGGCTGGTATTGACGTTGGAGTAATCGATGCACGCGTAGGAGCCGAGTTCGCCGAGGTTTTGCGGCAGGCCGTTGGCTGCGGCAAAAGCCGGGCTGCAGCATATGACACGCGGGTCGGTGCACAGCTTGCGCGCGATCAGGCTGGAATCCCTCAGGATGCCGATGCGGATACCGGCATCGAAGCCGCCTTTGACGAGATCGACCATACGGTCGTCGAACTCAACGGCGATTTCGAGATCGGGATACTGCCGGGCGAAATCGGCAATCAGGCGGCTCAGGTAAAACGTGCCGAAGGTCATCGGCGCCGTGATGCGCAAGGTGCCGCGAATGGCGCTGTAGCGCTCCCCGACGGTGTCGGCCGCTTCGGTGAGCTCGCGCACCAGCGGCCGGACACGTTCGACAAAGGCGCGGGCATTGTCCGAGGCGAGCAGTTTGCGCGGCGAGCGTTGGAACAGTTCCGTACCGAGCGCCGCTTCCAGATCGGTGATCCGCTTGCTGACCACGGATTTCGACAGGTTGAGACGGGCGGCGGTCATGGTGATGCTGCCTGTCTCCATCACGTCGAGAAAAGTTAAGAGATCGTCGAAGCGCCATTTCATGGTTCTCTTATAGAGGACAACAGCGCAACAACAAAGACGGTTCTGGGAAAATCGTTCTGCTATGTCGAACATGAGTTGCATCGAAGCGGGCTTTATATCGGCGCCCGCAGCGCAGATATTCACCCCAACGGCGCATGAGCGCCAGGCAACATCATTCAGGAGGCTTTCATGTCCCTACAATTGACAGGTATCCATCATCTGACCGCCATCACGGCGAATGCCCCGGAAAACCTGCGTTTCTACACGCAGACCCTCGGTTTGCGGCTCGTCAAGAAGACAGTCAACCAGGACGATACCAGCGCCTATCACCTGTTCTATGCCGATGGCGAGGCAACGCCCGGCACAGACCTGACCTTCTTCGACTGGCCTGTCGGCCCGGAGCGGCGCGGCACGCACAGCATTGCGCGCACGGGTTTGCGCGTCGGCAGCAAGGCCAGCCTTGTCTGGTGGAAGGCGCGCTTCAACGAACTTGGCGTCAAGTCGGACGAAATCGTCACAATCGGCGGTCGTGACTCGCTCGATTTCGAGGACGGCGAAGGCCAGCGTTTCCGGTTGATCGATGATGGCGGCGCGGGCCCGTCGCATCCCTGGGACAAGAGCCCGGTTCCGGCCGAACACCAGATCAGAGGCCTTGGCCCGATCACGATCAGCGTGCCTGATATCACCAACACGGAAGCCATTCTTCTGCATGTGATGAACATGCGCCAGACCAGCACCTATCCGTCTCCCGACGGGGCCGGTCATGTCCACGTCTTTTCCATGGGCGAGGGCGGGCCTGCTGCCGAACTGCATGTTGCCGTCCAGCCGGATCTTCCCGTGGCCCGTCAGGGTGCGGGTGCGGTGCATCACGTGGCGTTCCGGGCGCCGGATGTGCAGCAGCTGCACGAATGGACGGAACGGCTGAAGAGTTTCCGCATGCCGTCCAGCGGCGAGGTCGAGCGCTACTACTTCCGCTCGCTGTATTTCCGCGAGCCCAATGGCATTCTGTTCGAGATCGCCACGGATGGTCCCGGCTTCACCGTTGACGAGCCGCTGGAAACGCTGGGCGAAGGATTGTCCCTGCCGCCGTTCCTCGAGGGCAAGCGGGCGTCCATCGAAGCAAACCTGAAGCCTCTGGTCTAACCGCAGGCATTTGGTGGTGCGTGGTTCGACAAGCTCACCATGAGGGACGTTGAGCGTTGCAGGAAGCTATATTCTGCAACGCTCGTAATTGGCTTTGAAGCCAACCCACTTCCCTCATGGTGAGCTTGTCGAACCACGCACCACGCTTTTGCCAGTTCAGGCCGGGCGATTCGCTGCAATCCACTGCCGCACGGCATCGATGTCATGCTGCCCGGTTTCATGCCCGGCATGGACACGCTGGATGGTAAGGTCCGCTCCGGCCTGCCGCAGCAGCGCTTCAAGATCGGGCGTCTTGGCGCCGAACAGGTCGTGGTCGCCATTGACCATCAGAATTTTCGCATGGCTCAAATCCGCCTGCGGTATCTCCTCAAGAACATTCATCGCGCGCAGAAGAATCGCATTCCTGACAAGGCCGGGATGCAGCAGCATGGTTGCCACCAGCATGTTGGCGCCGTTGGAATAACCCAGAAACACCGTGCGTTCGAGATCGAGACGATAGGCCTCGGCGGCCCCTTCGACGAAGGCCGCCAGTGCTTCGGCCTCCGAACGGATATCCTGCTGGTCGAAACTCAGGGGGCCGAAGCGGCGGAACCAGCGGCCGATGCCCTCTTCATTGCTGCGCCCGCGTAAACCAATGAGGGTGGCATGCGGCGCGGCGTTGGCGGCAAGCGGCAGCAGCGTGGTCTCATTGCCGTCGGAGCCATGCAAAAGCACAAGCGTCAGGCCATCGGTGTGCTCGGGCGTATAGACACGGTGCACGAAAGGCAGCTCGCGGTAAAGGAACCGCTCCTCGCCGGGCAGGCCGAACTGCGGCAGCATCACTTTGAGATTGCCGGCCTCTTCGGCAAAATGCGGCGGAATGAACAGTTGCGTGCCGAGCGTTTCCAGCAGCTCGTCCACAAGCATGCCGGGACCGTCGGTCGCCATCTCGAACAGCGTGCCGCCGGGCTCGCGCACATAGATCGAGTGAAAATACTTGCGGTCATGCATGGCGGTCGCGTCCGACCCATCCCTGATCAGGCTGTTATAGGTCTCCTGGACATGGGCGATATCGGGCGAGCGGAAGGCGATGTGATCGACCGTTCCGGTGCCGGGCGCCGAACTCCAGAAGCCGCTGGCATCGCGCACATCGACACAATCGCCGGTATCCGAAACCATCCGCACGATCGTGTCGGTGCGCTCGCCGGCATGAAAGCCGAAATAGGTTTCGAGAAAAGCGCAGGTGGCCTGCGGCTGTTCGGTAAGAACCGTGGCGCCGCGGATGCGCCGGATGGCGTCTGCCGCGGTAATACCCCGGACGGTCCACGGCGCGGTGCCCGTTACCCCTGATGTTCCGACGAGTTTCACGATCACGCCGTCGGGGTCTTTCAGCCGCAGGACCGTTTCGCCGAACTCCTGTGCGGGGCCGGTGACGGCAATGTTGTGCTGGAGCGCGCGGGTCAGCCAGAAGCCGATGGCATCCGGGGCGATGGCAAGCGCGATTTCGCTCGGCTGCCCGTAACCCACCCGGCCGAGCGATCCGTCTTCCCAGACGAGAAAGGTGATCAACGAACCGGGGGTTGCCGATGTGTCGCCATAGAGGAGGTGAAGCTGGGTCGCGTCTTCATAGCCGCCGGTGCGCTTGACGAGGCGAAGGCCGAGAAAACCGGCATAGAAGTCCACATTCGCCTGAACGCTGCGGGTGATCAGGGTGATGTGGTGGATGCCGCTTGTCATGAAGTTCCTCCGCCTGTGGATCATGCGACCAATATGCGGCGATCAATACGGGGAAAGCCAGCGGGCGGCAATCAGGCAGGGCCTGAAAAAACAACACCCACCGCGGGAGGAGGTGCGGTGGGTGCTATTTGTAAAGGCCGGCTGGGAGGAGGAGTGCCGGCCTTTGAACGTTCGGAACCTGGGAGGAGGTCATCCCGAACGTTAACTTTGAATTCGATTAGCGCGCAGCTGCGGCCTTCTTGGCAACGAAGGCGATATCGCCACGGGAGATGCCGAGGTCGTTCAGTTCACGTGCGGACAGGCGGTTCAGTTCCGTGACGGTGTCACGATAACGGCGCCAGTTGTTGTAAGAGCGGATCAGGTTCATTTCACTCACCTTGGTAACTTATTGTTTGTTGGATCATTTCTCGATCGTGACCTGCATATAGTCGATGCCCGGCGAAACTTGCAGTGACAAGAATGCATAGCTGCTTTGCAGGAAGTGCGGAGTGGATGGCCAAATTGGGGCGGGTCGAATCACGTCAATCATGACGGGCTGGGAGAGGTGCAAAAACCCGCCTTCTTCTTGCCGCGGCGCCGGCCCGCCCGGCATGGCCGCGCTGGCCGTCCGGTTATCGCTGCCCGTGACTGCGGACCTTTTGAACGACCCTTCGCAGCGGCTGCGTCATCCGCCACGAGGTGCTCGATCGGATGGCGGTCAGTTCCTCCTGCAGCCGCAGAATAATCTGCGCCTGTTCCCGTGACATTTGCTCAAGTGCGCTGTGGTCTGGATTGTGCCTGTCCATGGCTGCGGCATGAAGAAGCCGCATCTTCTTGATCTCGCGCCGCAGGGCAATGTTGTCGAGCTGCTCCAGCGACGGAAAGTCATCCGATACCGCCGCCGGGAGTTTGGTTAGGGTTTGCACGGCGATTTCCGATTCCACCCGCACTTTTTCAGGATCTATCAGGCTCTTGTGCAGCGGCAGAATGGATTCGAGGCTCGCCGACGGGGGCAGGCATCCCCGGAGCGTGGAAAACAGATATTCGGGATCCTGGGTGAAACGCGGAAAGGCGATGAGGTAAATCGGTATTCCCGCCCGCGTCAGGCGCTCGACAAGGTGATGGAATCCCACGGCCAGCAGCCGGGCCTGATCGACGGGATCGAGCGCATACACCGCGCCTCCGGGCGTTTCTCCCCAGTGGTCCCAGGTCCGTGCCTCGTCGGCCATCCATTCCTGGGTGTGATGGAGTCTCTGCAGTTCGAGAATGATCCGGCTGCTTGCCGCTTCCGCCAGATTGCGTATGGGAATGATAACGCCGTCAATCGTAATGTCGGTGCGCTTGAGCACCTCGTCGATGAACTGGTACAGCCAGGGGGATTTGACGACGTAGGGAAGGTTCGCGCCGCCATGGAGAACCAGATCCTCCAAACCGGCATTGGCGTCCTCTATCAGATGGGTCTGTCCGTTGGATCTGGTGATGTGTGTGGTCAGTCCCAGGGCATCGAGATATCGGACGAGAAGGCTCGTTCCGGCCCGGCCTGTACCCGCGATGAGGAGATGATTTGCCATGCGTGTCTCGTATTATCTGGCAAACAGATACACCCGGCCTTGGGCGGAAAACAGTTACAAGTTGTTAAGTTTGTTGATCGCGAAAAAGCCCGTTTTCTGGGCATGGGGACGCCGCCTGTGGGCAGACTTTTCGGCGCTGCGGCGGGGACGGCAAATCGAAATCCCCGATTGAACCGGTATTGAGCATGGCCTTGCTGTCGGTTCGCCGGGGCTTGGGCCAAGATCGGGCTCCTGATCCCCACGCGAGAACGAAGCCGTGTACGACGAGTATGACGACAAACAACACCTGCATTATACGACACCGGTCTGGGTGCATCTGCTGGCCTTTGGCGTCGTGGTGGGGATTGCCGTGCTGATCTGCGAACTCTGCCAATCCCTGGCCTAGAATCAGGGTTGCCGGTCTCGGACCCGCCGGCTGGCGGAAAAGCCTGCAGGATTGCCGCGTCATCGGCCAATACCGGTCGCGCCAACAGCGATATCGATTTTCGTCGGGAAGGAATGGCGCGCCCGAAAGGATTCGAACCTCTGACCCCCAGATTCGTAGTCTGGTGCTCTATCCAGCTGAGCTACGGGCGCGTGCCACAATTGCGCGTTCGTCTGCGCAGGCCGGTTCGTAATCGGTTGGGCTGTGAATTGCAAGCAGCTTTGGCAAAAAAACCGCAACAATTTTTTGCCGGAACGTCGCACCCCGGTTTATTCGGCGGCTTAGCGCCTTTCCGGCCGTGTGCACCCGCGTCTTTCCGGCAGAAAAGAAAAGGCCCGGAGAATGTCCGGGCCTTTGCGCAGGTCTTAAAGGTTGCGCCCGATGGCGAGGAACTTGTCGCGCCGGTCTTTCCTGAGCGCTTCGCCGTCCATCGATGCCATGGATTTCAGGGCAACGTTGATGATGTTGCCCGTCGCCTCGATCACCGCATCCTTGCCGCGATGGGCGCCGCCCGTGGGTTCGGGAATGATGCCGTCGATGATTTTCAGCTCGTACAGGTCCTGTGCGGTGATGCGCATGTTGGTTGCCGCATCCTTGGCGCGGGTGGAATCGTGCCAGAGGATCGATGCCGCGCCTTCCGGCGAGATCACCGAGTAAATCGCATGTTCGAGCATGTAGACGCGATTCGCCGTGGCAATGGCGATGGCCCCGCCGGAGCCGCCTTCGCCGATGATGACGGAAACCATCGGCACTTTCAGGTTCAGCGATGCCGCCGTGGACCGGGCAATGGCTTCCGCCTGTCCGCGCTCTTCCGCGGCGATGCCCGGAAAGGCGCCGGCCGTATCGACGAGCGTGATGACCGGAAGGTTGAAGCGGTCGGCCAGGTCCATGACGCGCACGGCCTTGCGGTAGCCTTCGGGCATGGCCATGCCGAAATTGTGCTTGAGGCGGGACTTCGTGTCGTTGCCCTTTTCCTGACCGATCACGGCGACGGCCTGGCCGTTGAAACGGGCAAGACCGGCCTGGATGGCCTCGTCTTCGGCAAAGTTGCGGTCACCGGCGAGCGGCGTGAAGTCCGTGAACAGCTTGCCGATATAGTCGACGCAGTGCGGACGGTCGGGATGGCGGGCGATCTGCGCCTTCTGCCAGGGGGTCAGTTTGCGGTAGAGATCGCGCAAAGCCTCGGCCGACCGCTTTTCCAGGCGGGCGATCTCGTCATTTGTGTCGAGTGCGCCGCCTTCTTCCGCAAGCTTCTTCAGTTCGAGAATCTTGCCATCGAGATCAGCGACCGGCTTTTCGAAATCGAGATAGTTGTACATGGACGACGTGTCTGCCTGCATAACGGTGGATTTTTCACGACCTAACTGGCTGTTGCGGACGCTCATGTCAAGGAAGCATGGCGGACAAGGCGCGTTCGCGGCGCCAGTTATAGGGATAATTCCGGCGAAGGTGTGGTGGAAACCCGTGGATAAGGACGAAGTTCAAGGCCTTGCCTGCGTGGCGTGCCTGGCGGAAGAGCCACTGCGGGCGCCGCTCATGCATCCGGCTTCCTGGTCGACGCTCGGGGTTTGCCCGGTGCCGTCTTGCGTTTCGGCGCCGGCTTCTGTGCCGGTCTCGCCCGCTTGGCGGGTTTTGGGCGCTGCCAGCCGATCCATTCGCCTTCGCCGTCGTAATAGTGAAAGCCCTGCGATGCATTGTGCAGACCCTTGCGCAGCTCGTCGATGTCGAGACCGGGCATGTTCTGCAGAAGGACGGGCGGAAGATGGTCGATGTTCAGCCAGTCCGCGTGGAAATAGATGTGTTCGGGAGCCTTTTCGTTGTCAACGATGATGAACCATTCGCTCTCCATGTAGTCGCCGAACCAGGGGTCGGGAAACATGGCCTGTTTGAAGGAGAAGCCGAAACCGTCGATCTCGTCCCAATCCCAGTGTTCCCGCCAGCCCATGGAGCGGATCAGCTGGCTGGACCGCGTGAACCCGGTTTCGTCGAAGCGCATCACTTCGCTATCGGCTTCGACAGGCGCCGGTTCCGGTCTCGAAAACAGCTTTTTCAACAGCCGCCACATAGAGAGTCCCGCCAAGTCTATGGTCCCGCCTGTTTCGCGGGGGAATGGGGTCAGTCTGCCAGAGGGTGGTGCTCCGTGACAAGGCGGTGCAACCGCTCCTCCATGACATGGGTATAAATCTGGGTCGTTGAAATATCCGAATGACCCAGCAATTGTTGGACCGCCCGCAGGTCCGCGCCATTCTGCAGGAGATGGCTGGCGAAGGCATGCCGTAACACGTGCGGCGAGATTGCTGAAGTCACAAGTCCGGCACGGGCGGCCAGCCCCTTCAATTCGCGGGCGAAAACCTGCCGCGCCAGAAAACCGCTTTCGGAGATTGCCGGGAAAAGCCAGGGATTGCCGGCAAGGTTGGGCAGGGCATCGCGCACGGCGAGATATGTGGTCATCGCCGTGCGGGCCTTGCCGGAGAGCGGAACCATACGGTCTTTCGAGCCCTTGCCGCGCACCATCAGAAAGCGGTGATCGGACCGGGCAACCGTCACCGGCAGCCCGACCAGCTCGGAAACGCGCAAGCCCGTCGCATAGAGAATTTCCAGCAGCGCATGCAGGCGCAGGGCGCGCAGATGATCGCCCGCCAGGGCCGCCTCGTCCAGGGTTTCCAGTTCGGCCCGCGCCAGCAGCTTCTCGACATCCGCCTCGCTGAGGATTTTTGGCAGCGAACGGTCCTTTCTTGGGGCGTCCAGTGTGCCCGTCGGGTCATCGGTGCGGATATTTTCCGTATAGAGAAAGCGGAAGAACTGGCGCAGAGCCGAGAGCCGCCGTGCCTGCGATGTCGCGGCATAGCCGCGTCCGGCGATATCGTCGAGATAAGCGCGGATTGTTGCGGGCTCAGCCATGGTCAGCTGCACGCCGGCGACGCTGGCAAAACCCGCCGCATCCTCCAGGTCGCGGCGATAGGACTCGAGCGTGTTCTGCGCCGCGCCCCGTTCGGCGCTCATCATCTCAAGAAATGTCTCTATCGCTGCTGCTGCACGCATGGCTCTACTTTGGATTGCCGGGTTTGACATTGAGCTTTTCGGCGGGAATGCGGATGGTCAGTTCCGTCTGCGTCGGATGCACGAAGGTCACGAGCGCCAGCATTCCCGCATAGACGAGCCCGGCGAGAACCGCGAGGGTGATGATCAATCGGGTCAGTGTGGGCATCAAATCGACTTTGCAAGCTGGCTTTGCGTGTTCCATAATCCTGCAACGGAAACTCTTATGAATTGATGAAGGCCAGACATAAGGACAACCCCACACTTTGCTTGACGAAAGCCCGGTTTTCCTGTCGAAACGCATTTATGAACAGCATTGACGATATTCTTGGCACAGCCCAGGTTCCGGAGTTGGCCCGATCCATCCGGGAGCGCCTGGGGCACCGGTCTATTGTGCTCGTCGGTTTGATGGGCGCAGGCAAATCCACCGTGGGTAAAAAACTGGCTTCGCTGGTCGAACTGCCGTTTTTTGACGCCGACAACGAGATTGAAAAAGTCTCGACCATGACCATTCCCGAACTGTTCGAGGCCTATGGCGAAGCGGAATTCCGCGATCTGGAGCGCCGGGTTATCGCGCGCATGCTCGAAGACGGCCCCATCGTTCTGGCAACCGGCGGCGGCGCCTATATGAACGAGCAGACGCGCGGTGCCATCGCATCCGAAGGCATATCGATCTGGCTGAATGCGGAACTTGACGTGCTGATGAACCGCGTGGTGCGCAAGCAGAACCGGCCGCTCCTGAAAAGCGACAATCCGCGCGCCGTCATGGAACGGCTGATGAGCGAGCGCTATCCGGTCTACGCGCAGGCGGATCTGACCATTCTCTCACGCGAGGAAAAGAAAGAGATCATCGCGCTTGAAGCGATGCAGGCCGTATCGCAGCATCTGGACAACAAGGAATCCCCGCGATGAGCGCCCTGACGACAGTTCCGGTCAAACTTGGAGACCGTTCCTACGACATTCTCATCGGCGCTGGCCTGATCGAGCGCGCCGGGCAGGAGATTGCCGGGCGCACCGGCGCGGGGCGAGTGGCCATCGTCACGGACGAGAACGTTGCCGCGCTGCATCTGCAGCGCCTGGTGGACAGCCTGAAGGCTAGCGGCATCGAATCGACGCCGGTTCTTGTCGCGCCCGGTGAAAAGTCGAAAGGTTTTGCCACGCTCGAAACCGTCACCAATGCCATCCTGGCCGCTCGGCTGGAGCGGGGCGATATCGTCATCGCCTTCGGCGGCGGCGTGATCGGCGATCTCGCGGGCTTTGCTGCAAGCATCGCCCGGCGCGGCATGGGCTTCGTGCAGATACCGACCTCGCTGCTGGCCCAGGTGGATTCATCCGTTGGCGGCAAGACCGGTATCAACACGGCGCATGGCAAGAACCTCGTCGGCGCATTCTACCAGCCGCAACTGGTGCTGGCCGACACGGATGTGCTCGACACGTTGAGCCCGCGCGAATTTCGCGCCGGCTATGCGGAAGTCGCCAAATACGGGCTGATCGACCGGCCGGATTTCTTCGCATGGCTGGAGACGAACTGGCAGGGCATTTTTGCCGGCGGGCCGGAGCGGACCCATGCCATCGCTGTATCCTGCCAGTCAAAGGCCGATGTCGTGGCGCGCGACGAGCGCGAAACCGGCGACCGGGCGCTGCTCAATCTCGGCCACACATTCGGCCACGCGCTGGAGACAGCCACGCAATACGATTCCGCCCGTCTCGTGCATGGCGAAGGCGTTGCCATCGGCATGGTCCTCGCCCACCAGTTTTCGGTTAAGATGAATCTGGCGAGCGCCGACGATGCCCGGCGGGTCGAAGTGCATTTGCGGCAGGTCGGGCTGCCGGTTTCCATCGGCGACATTCCCGGTGCCTTGCCGCCGGCGGAGAGGCTGATGGAGTATATTGCCCAGGATAAGAAGGTGACGCGGGGCACACTGACCTTCATTCTCACCCGCGGTATCGGCCAGTCCTTTATCGCCCGGGATGTACCGCCATCGGCCGTTCTCAGCTTTTTGCAGGAGAAACACCCAAAATGAACCTGGAACTCTGGATCTTTTGCGGAATCATTTTCCTTCTGATCCTGATGTCTGGTCTTTTTTCAGGATCCGAAACCGCGCTGACCGCCGTGTCGCGCGCCCGGATGCACCGGCTCTCGAAGCGCGGCGATGACCGTGCAACGGTTGTCGAAGGTCTCATCGAAAAGCGCGACCGGCTGATCGGTGTCATGCTGATCGGCAACAATCTCATCAATATTCTTGCGTCATCCCTGACCACGAGCATGCTGCTCAACCTGTTCGGACAGGCGGGCGTTGCCTATGCCACCGCGATCATGACCGTGCTTCTGGTGATCTTCGCCGAGGTGCTGCCGAAATCCTGGGCGATTTCCAGCCCCGACCGCAATGCGCTGGCGCTGGTGCGGTTCGCACAGGTTGCCGTGTTCATCTTCGGCCCGCTGTCGGACCTCATCAACTGGATCGTGCGCCGTATCCTCGGCCTGTTCGGCATCGATCTCGGTTCGGTGAAATCGATGCTGTCGGCGCAGGAGGAACTGCGCGGCGCCGTCGATCTCCTGCACCGGGAGGGTTCGGTGGTGAAGCGCGACCGCGACCAGATCGGCGGTCTGCTCGATCTGCGCGAGCTCGAAGTCTATGACGTCATGATCCACCGGACGGATATGGATTCGATCAACGCCGATGATCCGATCGAGGAGATCATCGGCCAGATTCTGGCGAGCCACCATACCCGCATTCCGGTCTGGCGCGGCGACAACGACAATATTGTCGGTGTCGTGCATGCCAAGGACCTGGTGCGGGCCATCCGCGATTCCAACCGGGATTTCTCCAAGATCAACATCATGAAGGTGGCGACCAAGCCCTGGTTCGTGCCCGATACGACAACCCTGCAGGACCAGCTCAATGCCTTCCTGCGCCGCAAGGCTCATATCGCCATCGTCGTGGATGAATATGGCGACGTGCAGGGGCTGATCACGCTCGAAGACATCCTTGAGGAGATTGTCGGCGATATCGCCGACGAGCACGACATCGACGTTCAGGGCTGCCGCCCCCAGCCGGATGGGTCGGTGTTGGTTGATGGCTCGGTTCCGATCCGCGACCTCAACCGGGCGCTCGACTGGAACCTGCCGGACGCGGAGGCCACGACCATTGCCGGTCTCGTCATCCACGAAACCCAGAGCATCCCCACGGAAAAACAGGCATTCACCTTCCACGGCAAGCGCTTCACCGTGCTGAAGCGGGAAAAAAACCGCATTACCCGGCTTCGTATTCGACCTTTGGAGGATGACGAAAAGGGCAAAACCAGTTAAGCTGCCGCCACTGGTTCGATTATTTTAAGATATTGTTTTTTCAAACGCTTTCCTGCGCATAAGCTAGGGGCTGCATGCATATTGTTATTGCCATTTTAAGTGGAATTGCCGCGATTTTTTACTGGATGTTCCGGCTGCAATGGGCCGCTCGTTCCATTCGGGATCTGGACAGAAATACGCCTCGTCTGAGAAACAGGAGCAAGCGGGCATTCGACCGTCTCGTTGGTTCGCGCCATAGCCGGATCCGTGATCCACGGCTGGCGGCAACCGTGCTGATGATCCAGCTCGTGCGCACCGGTGCGCCGCTGACCCATGCTGAAAGACGGCAGATCATCGCGCTGGTGGCCGGTCCGCTGGGGATCGGCGATCCGGATGCGATGTTTCGCAAAGCCTGGCGCTATACCAGACGCCGGGGTTCGTTCCCCTCGATGGCTGACGATATGGTGCCGATGCTGCGGGCACGCCTGAGCGTGGACGAGCGTTTTCAGCTGATCGGCATGCTGCGGCAGACTGCCTCCGCCTATGGCGGGGAGAGCGAGTTGCAGGCGCAGATGATCGCCCGCCTGCAACGGCAACTGATGCAAAGCGAGGATGTTTAGGCAGGAAAGCCTCTAGCGGCGTGTCGCTTCGCCGGGAGCCGCGGGTTCCAGTGCGAGCGCGTGGACACTGCCGGCCAGTTCGTCCTTCAGCACCTCGTTGATCGCCCTGTGCCGCGCGACGCGTGACAGGCCGGCAAAAGCTTCTGCGACAATGCGCACGCGAAAATGCGTTTCACCCGAACCGTCGAATGTGGCATGATGCCCGCTGTCTTCATGATGGTGGCCGACATGAAGGTGGCTCTCGTTGATAACGGTCAATGAAACAGGATGAAAAGCCTGCGTCAGTTTGTTTTCGATCGCTGACTGAGTGGACATTTCGTTCTCCTGCGCCCATATGGTAGTTTCATTTGGCAAACCCGTACATGATCACAAATTTACCGCCATTTCAGGCGTTAGGTTGATCCATGGGCAATTGTCAATTCTTGTCTTGTAAACCAATCCGTTGATAATCGTACGCAATGACCTCAAATTCGAAATATTTTGACAGCATCCGCATCCGCCCGAAAAAGGTGGAAGAGGAGAAATCGCGCATTCCCGTGTGCCAGTGGGATGGCTGCGACAAGCCGGGTCCGCACCGTGCACCGGTTGGGCGCATGAAGGAAGGCGAGTTCTTTCATTTCTGCATCGATCATGTCCGTGAATACAACAAAGGCTACAACTATTTTTCCGGTCTCTCCGACGCGGAAGTCGCGCGTTATCAAAAGGAAGCCCTGACCGGCGACCGGCCGACCTGGACCGTCGCGGGCCTGCCGGGTAGCGGCGCTGGCGCCAGCGCGGCGGCTGCAGCGTCCGGCGGTGCCAAGACGTCGCCGGACTTTTCCAAGCTGCGTTCGGGCCGGGCCGCCTATCAGAACCGTTTCCGTGATCCGAACAGCGTGTTCGGTGATGCGCGGCCGAGTGCGCGCCTGCGCAAGGCCAAGCCTTTGGAGGCAAAAGCGCTGGATACTCTCGGTCTTGATGTAAAAGCCACTGGCGAAGACATCAAGTCGCGCTATAAAGAACTGGTGAAGCGCCATCATCCCGATGCAAACGGCGGTGATCGGGCTTCCGAGGATCGTTTCCGCGACGTTATCCAGGCTTATCAATTGCTCAAACAGGCTGGTTTTTGCTAAGGACCATGTTTGGCTGAATTCGAAGCCTCCCGTCGAGGCTTCATGGGTGTGACTATCTTATTGCGTCTGCGCGTGCAGTCGCGCTGGAGGCATGATGAATAAGGTTGATCGCGATATTGCGAATTTGCCGGATACTACGGTTTCTGCCGCAAAGCTTTTCGGATTTGATACCGACATGATGGTCCCTGCCTACAAGGCAGGCGATGCTTACGTGCCGGAGACCGATCCGGATTATCTGTTCGACAAGCAGACCACGCTGGCCATTCTGGCCGGGTTTGCCTTCAACCGGCGCGTCATGGTGTCCGGCTACCACGGAACAGGCAAGTCGACCCACATCGAACAGGTCGCTGCCCGCCTCAACTGGCCGTGCGTGCGCGTCAATCTCGACAGCCATGTCAGCCGTATCGATCTCGTCGGCAAGGATGCCATCGTCGTCAAGGACGGCATGCAGATCACCGAATTCCGCGACGGTATCCTGCCATGGGCCTATCAGCACAATGTGGCGCTGGTGTTCGACGAGTATGATGCCGGCCGACCGGACGTGATGTTCGTGATCCAGCGCGTGCTGGAATCGTCCGGCCGCCTGACTCTGCTCGACCAGAGCCGCGTGATCCGTCCGCATCCGGCGTTCCGCCTGTTCGCGACAGCCAATACCGTCGGTCTCGGCGATACAACCGGCCTCTACCACGGCACACAGCAGATCAACCAGGCGCAGATGGACCGCTGGTCCATCGTGACGACGCTCAACTACCTGCCGCATGACAACGAAGCCGCCATCGTTCTGGCCAAGGCCAAGCACTACCAGAACAAGGAAGGCAAGGAGATCGTCTCGAAGATGGTCCGCGTTGCCGACATGACCCGTGCCGCCTTCATCAATGGCGATCTCTCCACGGTGATGAGCCCGCGTACGGTCATCACCTGGGCTGAAAATGCCGATATCTTCAAGGATGTCGGCTTCGCCTTCCGCCTGACCTTCCTCAACAAGTGCGATGAACTGGAACGTCCGATCGTTGCCGAGTTCTATCAGCGTGCGTTCGGCAAGGAACTGCCGGAGTCGACGGCCAATGTGGTCATAGGCTGAGCGTCATCAGAGCATGGCGGGCCCGGGAGACAATTCACGCACAAATCCGAAAGGCCCGGTTGATTCCGAGCCTTTCAAGCGCGCGGTTACGGCCTGCATGCGGGCCATTGCCGGTGATCATGAAATGGAAGTCGGGTTTGGCAATGATCGCCCGGCCCTGACGGGGCATCGGGCGCGTCTGCCCGACCTGCCCAAGCGTCCGACAGCGAATGATATCGCGGTTACCCGCGGCATCGGCGATTCCATGGCGTTGCGCAAGGCGTGCCACAACGACCGCATTCATGCGACGCTGGCGCCGGAAGGCAAGCAGGCGCGTGCCATTTTCGATGCGGTCGAACAGGCTCGCGTCGAGGCAATCGGTGCCCTGCGCATGGACGGCATGGCCGAGAATCTCAGTTCGATGCTGTCGGACAAATATTCCCGCGCCAATTTTCCGGCCATCACCGACAAGGCCGAAGCGCCGCTGGAAGAAGCGATTGCGCTTGTGGTGCGCGAGAAGCTGACGGGCCGCAAGGCGCCTGAATCCGCTGGCAATGTCGTCGACCTCTGGCGCGACTGGATCGAGGAAAAGGCAGCGGCCGACCTCGAGCATCTCGGCGACAAGATCAACGACCAGAATGCTTTCGCCCGCGTCGTCCGCGAAATGCTGGCCTCCATGGAGATGGCCGAAGAGCTGTCGCAGGAAAGCGAGCAGGACGAGGACCAGGAAAACAACGAGGACACACCGGAGCCCGAAGAGAACAACGAGGGCGGTTCCGACGAAGACCAGGGCAGTGACGCATCCGAGGACGATGATTCGGAAAGCTCCAGCGACGACAGCCAGTCGGGCGAGACCGAGGCCGCGGATGCTTCCTCCGACGAGATTGACGACGATGCGGATACGGATGCGGAAATGCCCGGCGAGGCACGCCGTCCGAACCAGCCGTTTTCCAATCTCGGCAGCGAAAGCGGCTACAAGGTCTTTACCCAGGAATTCGACGAAACCACCGATGCGGAAGAACTGTGCGACGATGCGGAGCTGGAGCGCCTCCGGGCTTTCCTCGACAAGCAGCTCGCCAATCTTTCCGGTGTCGTGGGTCGTCTCGCCAACCGCCTGCAGCGGCGCCTGATGGCGCAGCAGAACCGTTCCTGGGATTTCGATCTGGAAGAGGGTTATCTCGATTCGGCGCGTCTCGTGCGCGTGGTCATCGATCCGACGCAGCCCCTGTCCTACAAGCAGGAACGCGATACGGATTTCCGCGATACGATCGTCACCCTGCTGATCGACAATTCCGGTTCCATGCGCGGCCGCCCCATTACCGTTGCGGCGACCTGTGCCGACATCCTGGCGCGCACGCTCGAGCGCTGCGGTGTGAAGGTCGAGATTCTCGGCTTCACCACCAAGGCGTGGAAGGGCGGGCAGGCGCGCGAGGCCTGGCTGGAACGCGGCAAGCCTGCCAATCCCGGCCGCCTCAACGATCTGCGCCACATCGTCTACAAGCGTGCCGATGCCCCGTGGCGCCGTTCCAGGCGCAATCTCGGGCTGATGATGCGCGAAGGGCTGCTGAAGGAAAACATCGACGGCGAAGCCCTGATCTGGGCGCATCAGCGTCTGTTGGGCCGGCCGGAGCAGCGCAAGATCCTGATGATGATTTCCGACGGCGCGCCGGTCGACGATTCCACCCTGTCGGTCAACCCCGGCAATTATCTCGAACGGCACCTGCGCGCCGTGATCGAAGAGATCGAGACGCGCTCGCCAGTGGAACTGATCGCCATCGGCATCGGCCATGACGTGACGCGCTATTACCGGCGCGCGGTGACCATCGTCGATGCGGAAGAGCTGGCGGGCGCGATGACCGAGCAGTTGGCATCGCTGTTTGAAGAACAGGAACAGCGCCGCGCCGCGGGCAAATCTGCCGCCCGCAAACATTGAGATGAACCGTATGGCGCTGCTTGCTCGGCGCATACGGTTCATCCTTCTTCTGATCCTGCCGCCTGCGGTCGTCGCGGCGGCCGATTCGATCCCGCAGAGAAATCTTTATCTGGAGTCCCGGTTGGCCGAATAGATCGCAGGCGCGAAGACGGCAAGAATGGCGCCATAGGGCACCAGCATCACCACGGCCATGACAATCTTCACCATCAGGTCGCCGAAGCCGAGCGACATCCACAGCGGGATATCCTTGCCGAGGAAAGGCACCAGCACGGCGAGCGATGAGTCGGCGCGTCCCGTCGCCAGATCGATCCAGGCGAACTGGGCGGCAAAGGCGATGGAGAAAAACAGCAGCGTATCGAGCAGCGAACCGAACACGGCAGACGCGAACGGCGCTTTCCACCAGGTCAGCTGGCGCAGCTTGCTGAAGACGGTGACATCCAGCAGCTGGGCGCAGAGAAACGCCGAGCCGGAGGCGATGGCGATGCGCGGCGTTGCCAGCCAGACCGACAGAATCACCGCGATGACGAAACCGGCATAGACGACCTTGCGGGCGAATTGCGGTCCGAAACGACGATTCGACAAGTCATTGACGAGGAAGGCAACGGGATAGGTGAAGGCGCCGTAGGTCAGGATTTCGCTCAATCCAAGATGATTGAACGGGTACTGCACCAGAATATTGGAAGCAGCCACGACCAGGCACATGGCGAGGACGGGGAAAATGAAATCCGACAGGGAATAGGCGCGCGAAAGCGGCATTTTTTTATCCTGGGTAATGGAACCAGCAACAATAAGGCCAGCATGCGCTGGCCTCAAGCGATTAGGATGTCAGAGCCGTGTTGGCCGATCAGGCAGCAACAGGCGCTTCAGCCGACTTCTTGGCAATCTGGCGCTTCAGGAGGCGGGCACGCTGTGACAGCTCCTTCTCGTCAGCCTTGTTCAAGAATGCATCCAGACCACCGCGATGTTCAACGGTGCGCAGGGCATGGGCCGAAACACGCAGACGGAAGCTCTGACCGAGAGCTTCGGAGATCAGCGTAACGTGGCAAAGGTTCGGCAGGAAGCGGCGGCGCGTTCTGTTGTTCGCGTGGCTCACATTGTTGCCGTACTGTACCGATTTAGCGGTCAATTCACATGTGCGGGACATTGGGTCTCACCTTCAAAATTCATTACCTATAGCCCGAATGTTCTTGTTACCATCACACGTCGCCGTGCAGCGGCGCGCATATCGGACAGGCGGCCTATTGGGAAGTCGCGTTTCTATAGTGATATGAGCCGCGCGCGTCAAGTGTGCTTCTGCTCCGGTTTTGTGTATTTAACGGACTTGTCGCAATGTTTAACACAACTTTGCCTGCTTTGTACGGTCTCACCACAGGCAATTCACACGTGCGTGATGCAATTTGAAGGAGCGGGACATGACTGGTCTCATTCGGCGGCCCGGCTGCGGATATACTGCGATTGCCGCAGGGATACTGCTCGTTGCGGGGGTGCTCCCGGCGCGCGCCGAGGAGGTCTACAAATCCGATTACCGGGTTTCGCTGCTCGGCCTGACGATTGCCAAGGCAAATTTTTCAACCAGCGTCTCGGGCGGCGCCTATACGGTATCGGGCGGACTGAGAAGCTCGGGCCTCGTGACCGTCTTCGACGACACCAAAGGCAATATCGATGTCAAAGGCCAGTTTGGCAAAACCGGCCCGTTGCCGAACTCCTATCTGGTCAAGTACCGGCACGGCAAGAAGGACAAGAGCACTTCGATTGCCTTCGCCAATGGCAATGTGACGGAAACAACCAATGTCCCGCCGGTCAGGAAGAAGGACAAATGGGTGGAGCTTGAGCCGGCGGCATTGCAGGGCGTGACCGATCCGATCTCCGGCGTCATGGTTGCCGCGGACAGCATCGGCCAGGTCTGCACCCAGACCCTGCATCTCTACGACGGACAAACGCGGGTGGACCTTCAGCTCGCGCCATCCGGGAGCCCGCAGCCGTTCTCCACCAAGGGTTTCAAAGGCGATACGATCACGTGCTCGGTCAAGTTCATTCCGGTCGGCGGCTACCAGGCTGGGCGCGACGCGATCGAATATCTGAAAAACAAAAGCAAGATCAGTCTCACCTTTGCATCCCTCGGCAAGTCCGGTATCTATTCGCCGGTGCAGGCGAAGATCGGCACGCAGATCGGAACGGTGACGGTTTACGCGACCCGTTTTGAAAAGATGCAATAGAAGCGGCAGGGGCGCCGCTCTTTCGAATGGGGGCGGCGCGTGGCTACATCTGTCGGGTTTCTTGCGGTTATCATGTGGGCCATGCTCGCGCTGTTTACCGATGTCTCCGGCAAGGTGCCCCCGTTTCAACTGACGGCCATGACCTTCGCCATCGGCGCCTGCCTTGGCCTGTTGTCCTGGCTCTGGCGGCCGGGTGCGGCGCAGCACCTGCGCCAGCCGGCAAAGGTCTGGCTTCTCGGCGTTGTCGGCCTGTTCGGCTATCACTTCCTGTATTTCACCGCCCTGCGCAATGCGCCGGCCGTTGATGCCAGCCTCATCGCCTATCTCTGGCCGCTATTCATCGTGGTCGGCTCGGCGCTGATGCCGGGCGAACGCCTGCGCTGGTTCCACGTACTGGGAACCCTTTTGGGACTGGCTGGCACGGTGCTGATCGTCACCAAGGGCGGCAGTGTCGGCTTCGAGGCGCAATATGCCTTCGGTTACGCCATGGCCGGGCTTTGCGCCCTGACCTGGTCCGCCTATTCGCTGCTGTCGCGGCGTTTTGCCAGCGTGCCGACCGATGCGGTGACCGGCTTTTGTGTCGCGACATCGGTTCTGTCGCTGATTTCGCATCTGGCGCTGGAGCAGACCGTCTGGCCCGAATCGCTGACACAATGGCTGGCCGTGCTGGGGCTCGGGCTTTTCCCTGTGGGCGCGGCCTTCTATGCCTGGGATTTCGGCGTCAAGCGCGGCAATATCCAGGTGCTGGGTGCATCGAGCTATGCGGCGCCGCTGCTGTCGACGCTTGTCCTGATCGCGGCGGGGGCCGCCGAACCGACGGTGCGCGTCCTGCTCGCCTGCCTGCTGATCACCCTTGGCGCCGTGCTGGCCGCCAAGGAAATGATTTTCCGGAAGAGGCCTGTTTAGGGCTTCCAGCCCGGTTCGGCCAGCTCGAACTGGGCGAAGTCGAAGCCCGGTGCAACCGTGCAGCCGACCAGCGTCCAGTCACCAAGCGATTTGGCTGTCTGCCAGTGTCCGGCGGGAACAATGCCCTGCGGCCGCTCGCCTGCCATGATATCCATGCCGAGCCGGTGGACCTCATGCGGCGCGCCTTCGGTTGCAATGGTCAGTTGCAGCGGTGCGCCGCCATACCAGTGCCAGACCTCGGCCGCGTCTTTCACCCGGTGCCAGGCGGAAACCTCGCCTTTTTCCAGGAGGAAGTAGATGGCGGTGGAATGGCCGCGCCCGCCCACCGGCCAACCGTTCTGGTTGTCGCGAAACATCTGGACATAGGCGCCGCCCTCGGGGTGCGGCTGCAGCCCCAGCTCCCTGCGGATATCATCTGCGGTCAATGTCATCAGAAATTGTCCTTGCGCTTGCGGATTTCGGTAAACACGGCCTCGTCGCTGGCGTTCTCCAGCTTCAGGTTGCGGCGGATCGCCGGGTCATGCCAGCGCAGGAACGGGTTGGTTGCCATTTCGCGCAACAAAGTGGTGGGCAATGTCGGCAGGCCAGCCTCGCGCAGGGCAAAGATTTCCCTGGCCCGTTCCTTCAGCGCCGAATTGTCCGGATCGATCGACAGGGCAAACCGCGCATTGCTTTCGGTATATTCGTGCCCGCAATAGATCTGCGTGTCGACCGGCAGCTTGATGAGGTGGTTGAGCGACCGGAACATGGTTGCCGGGGTTCCCTCGAACAGGCGCCCGCATCCGAGCGAGAACAGCGTGTCGCCGGTGAAAACAACCTTGGCTTCGGGGATATGATAGGAAATCTCGCCGGCGGTATGGCCGGGCGTGGAAATGACGAACACGTCGAAATTGCCGAAGCGGAAGCGGTCGCCGTGTTTCAGCGTGCGGTCGATGCCGGGTATATTGGCCTTTTCCGCGTCCGGACCGAGGATTTCAAGCTTGAACCGCTTTTTCAGCGCAAGGTTGGCGCCGACATGATCATTGTGGTGATGGGTCGAGAAGATATGGGTCAGCGTCCAGCCGCGGCGCTTGAGCGCGTCGAGCACGGGCTTTTCCTCCGGGGCATCGATGGAAGCGGTGAGATTGGCATCGGGGTCGTGGATCAGCACGCCGAAATTGTCGCTGAGCGCGGTGAACTGTTCTATCTGCAGATTTGACATGGGGCCTGTCCGGTTTGTGCGTTGCGATCAGGATAGCCAGCTGTCCGGCAGGCGCAACCCGTCTCCAAGCCATTTTCTTGATGTTATGATTTGCCGTGTTAGGTTGAATGCATGCATCTCGATATCATCGACCTCCGCGCCTTCTATGCTTCCACCCTCGGCCACCTGACCGAGCGGGCGATTACCATGGCCCTTGCGCCGATCTGGCCGAAACTGCCGGGCGAACGGCTTGTCGGTCTTGGCTATGTCGTGCCCTACCTCGACCGGTTTCGCGGCGATACGGAGCGGACATTCGCCTTCATGCCTGCCGGGCAGGGCGCGGCGAGCTGGCCGCCGGCGGAAGCGTCGTCGACGGCGCTGGTGTTCGAGGAAGACCTGCCGCTGCCCGACTCTGCCGTCGACCGTATTTTGATGGTGCATGCGCTGGAACATGCGGAAGACCCGCGCGAGACACTCAAGGAAATGTGGCGGGCGCTGGCCCCGAACGGGCGGCTCGTCATCGTCGTTCCCAACCGGCGCGGCCTGTGGGCCCGCTTCGAGCACACACCCTTCGGCAGCGGCCGGCCCTACAGCCGGGGGCAGTTGATCCGCCTTCTGCGGGAAACCAATTTCACGCCGGGTCCGTGGGCCGAGGCACTGTTCTTCCCGCCATCGTCGCGGCGCTGGATCATGCGCCCATCCAGCCTGTTCGAGCGCGTGGGACGGCGATTCTGGCCGGTGTTCTCCGGCGTTCTCATCGTGGAGGCGCAAAAGCGCATCTATCAGGGATTGCCGGTTGCCCAGCGATCATCGCGGCGTGTCTTCGTGCCGGTGCTCTCGCCGCAGGGCACGGCCATGCGGCGGGATGGCCCGGACGGGAATTGAGCCGCCGGCGGATTGGTGCGTGGTTCGACAAGCTCACCATGAGGGACGTTGTTGATGACGAAGCCAATCGGATATGTCGCAGAATATGACTCCCTGCAATCCAACCCCTCCCTCATGGTGAGCTTGTCGAACCACGCACTGTCTAACCATCTGCAATGAGAGGGTTCAGCGCCGCAGCAGGAACACCGCCTGCTGGCCGAAGAGATTCCAGAAACCCCAGGGCATGTTGAAGCCGATTCTCTGGCCGAAGGCATTGAGCGCGACTGCCGTTTCCACCTGCGCTCCGATCTCCCTCGTCATGTCGACAAAGTCGTTGATGGTGCAGAAATGGATGTTGGGCGTGTCGTACCAGCTGTAGGGCAGCTCTTCCGTCACCGGCATGCGGCCGTTGACGAGCAGCGAAGCGCGCATGCGCCAATGGCCGAAATTCGGGAAGGAGACGATGGCCTTCTCGCCGATGCGCAGCAGTTCGGTCAGGACATTCTTCGGGTTGCGCGTCGCCTGCAGCGTCTGCGACAGGATCACGTAATCGAAGCCCGCATCGGGATAATATTTCAGGTCGCTGTCCGCATCACCCTGGATGACCGAGAGACCGCGCGCCACGGATTCGTTGACGCCCTTCTGCGACAGCTCGACGCCGCGTCCGTCGACATTCTTGGTGTTCTGCAGGAGTTCCAGCAGTTCGCCGTCGCCGCAGCCGACGTCGAGCACCCGCGCGCCGGGGTTGACCAGCGAGGCGATGACGTCGAAGTCGACGCGCGAAGTGGTGTTCACGCTCATGGCTGCAGGAGCCCCCTGGCACGCGCGGCGGAGCGGATGAAACCGTTGATGGCCGAGAACATTTCCGGCTCGTCGAGCAGGAAGGCGTCATGGCCGCGGTCCGTTTCGATCTCGACGAAGGAGACGGAGGCGCCGGCGGCATTCAGCGCATGGGCAACGGTGCGGCTTTCGCTGGTCGGGAACAGCCAGTCGCTGGTGAAGGAGACAATGCAGAACCGTGTCTTCGATCCGGCGAAGGCGTCGGCCAGCCGTCCCTCATGCTCCGCCGCCAGGTCGAAATAATCCATGGCGCGGGTCATGTAGAGGTAGGAGTTTGGGTCGAAGCGCTCGACGAACGACATGCCCTGATGGCGCAGGTAGCTTTCGATCTGGAAATCCGCGTCGAAGCCGAAGGTCACGTTCTGCCGGTCCTGCAGGTTGCGTCCGAATTTGCGGTGCAGGGCGGTTTCCGAGAGATAGGTGATATGCGCCGCCATGCGGGCCACCGACAGGCCTTTGCGCGGAATGGTACCTTCTTCCAGATAACGGCCTTCCCGCCACTCCGGGTCCGCCATGACGGCCTGGCGGCCCACTTCATGGAAGGCGATGTTCTGCGAGGAGTGGCGCGCGCCCGTGGCAATGGCGACGGCGGCAAAAACCCGGTCGGAATGGCTCGATGCCCATTCCAGAACCTGCATGCCACCCATGGAGCCGCCGACCACGGCAAAAAGCTGTTTGATGCCGAAATGATCGACCAGCATGGCCTGCGCCCGCACCATGTCGGCGATGGTGATGATCGACAGGTCGAGCGCGTAGGGTTTGCCGGTTTCGGGATTGATCGATGCCGGGCCGGTCGAACCGAGGCAGCCGCCGAGCACATTGGAGCACAGAACGAAGAAGCGGTCCGTATCGATGGGCTTGCCCGGGCCAACGAGGGTTTCCCACCAGCCGTTCTTGCCGGTCACGGGATGCACGTTGGCAACGTGCTGGTCGCCGGTCAGCGCATGGCAGATCAGGATGGCGTTGGACTTGTCGGCATTGAGCGTGCCGTAGCTCTGATAGGCGATGCGGAACGGGGAAAGCACGACGCCGCTGTCGAGATGCAACGGCTTGTCGGCGCCAAACTCCACCACGGGGCTGTGGGGATTTGTCGCTTCCTGGCTTCTCTGATCGGGACTGGCGGACGGGCTGCTGAATTTCGTCATTTTCGCGCGATTTTAGCTTTGTGGGCGGTAGCTATGGTCGCGCAACCGGCAAAGTCAATGGTTTCTTTGATTTTCCGGACTTGGCGCCGCAAGTTTGGCTCGACATCGCGCCTGTTGGCGGCTATGCCCCGTGGCTTGAGCCATTGCCTGCGATGACCATCGATTTCAACGATGTTACGGATCTTGTGAATCATGACAACGACATTGAAAGACACGCGCCCCACACCAAAACCCGGTGTTCTCGACATTGCCGCCTACGTCCCCGGCAAGGAATCGGCCCCCGGCGTTGCCAAGGTCTACAAGCTCTCTTCGAATGAAACCCCTCTGGGCGCGAGCAAGCACGCGACCGAGGCCTATCACGCTGCTTCTGCGCGCCTTGAAATCTATCCCGACGGCCAGGCCACCCAGCTCAAGCAGGCGATTGCCGACGTGCATGGACTGAATGCCGACAACCTGCTGTGCGGCAACGGCTCGGACGAACTGCTCGGCCTGTTGTGCCAGACTTACCTCTCGCCCGGTGACGAGGCTGTTTACACCGAGCACGGTTTCATGGTGTACAAGATCTACATCATGGCGGCCGGTGCGACGCCCGTCGTGGCCAGGGAAAAGAATGAGCAGGCGGACGTCGATGCCATTCTCGCCGCTGTCACGCCGCAGACCAAGATCGTGTTTCTGGCTAACCCGAACAATCCGACCGGCACCTACATTCCCTTCGAGGAAGTACGCCGACTGCATGCGGGCCTGCCGAAGAACGTCCTGCTTGTTCTCGATGCGGCCTATGCGGAATATGTGCGCCGCAACGATTACGAAGCGGGTATCGAGCTCGTCTCGTCGTTCGAGAACGTCGTGATGACCCGCACCTTCTCGAAAATCCACGGCCTTGCCGCCCTGCGGATCGGCTGGATGTTCGCGCCGGCGCATGTCATTGACGCGGTCAACCGCATCCGCGGGCCGTTCAACCTGAATTCCGCGGCCATTGCGGCCGGTGCTGCCGCTGTCCGCGACCGTGCGCATGTCGACAAGGCTGTTGCTTTCAACGATACATGGCTGCCATGGCTGACCGAACAGCTGTCGGGGCTGGGCCTGCGCGTCACGCCGTCGGTCGGCAATTTCCTGCTCGTGCATTTCCCGGACGATGCGGCGAAATCGGCCGACAAGGCAGACGCCTATCTGACCAGCAGGGGCTATATTTTGCGCCGTGTTGCGGGCTACGGATTCCCCAACGCGTTGCGCCTTACCATTGGATCCGAGGAAGCCAATCGCGGCGTAGTCGCTGCACTCTCCGAATTCTTGAAGTAAACAATGTCCAAAATCCATTTCGATACCATTGCGCTGATCGGCATTGGCCTGATCGGTTCGTCGCTGGCGCGCGTCATCAAACGCGAGGGCCTGGCAGATCACATCGTCATCTCGACCCGCAGCGAAAGCACGCTGCAGCGCGCCGAAGCGCTGGGGCTGGGCGACAGCTATGTCCTCGACAGTGCGGAAGCGGTCAAAAACGCCGATCTGGTCATCATCTCCGTGCCCGTCGGCTCGTCCGGTGACGTTGCCAGGCACATTGCCGGATCGCTGAAAACCGGCGCCATCGTCACCGATGTCGGTTCGACCAAGGGATCGGTCATCGCGCAGATGCAGCCGGAACTGCCGGCCCATGTGCATTTCATCCCCGGCCATCCGCTCGCCGGTACGGAATATTCCGGGCCCGATGCGGGGTTCGCCGAGCTCTTTGCCAACCGCTGGTGCATCCTGACGCCGCTGGAAGGCACCGATCCGGTTGCCCTCGACCGGCTGACGAAATTCTGGGAAGCCTGCGGCTCGCGGCTCGATACGATGGACCCGGTGCATCATGACCGGGTGCTGGCCATCGTCTCGCACCTGCCGCACATCATCGCCTACAACATCGTCGGCACGGCGAGCGACCTGGAAGAAGTGACCAATTCGGAAGTGATCAAATACTCCGCCTCCGGTTTTCGCGATTTCACCCGCCTTGCAGCGTCTGATCCGACCATGTGGCGTGACGTCTGCCTGCACAACAAGGATGCGATCCTTGAAATGCTGGCGCGGTTTTCCGAGGATCTCGCCTCGCTGCAGCGGTCAATCCGTTGGGGCGATGGTGATGCACTGTTCGATCTCTTTACCCGCACCCGTGCCGTCCGGCGCGGGATCATCGATGCGGGTCAGGAAGTGGACGCCCCCGATTTCGGACGCCAGAAGGCGGGTGCCAAGAGTTCCTGATGAGAGCCTAAACCGCGGCGCCGCCGGGGTGCGTGGTTCGACAAGCTCACCATGAGGGGGATTGTCGATTGCAGGGAGCTATATTCTGCAGCGTTTCCTCGTAGCATTGCGGCCAAACCAACTCCCTCTTGGTGAGCTTGTCGAACCACGCACCATATCGTTTGCAATCCGATCTGCCCTCACAGCGAGGGCAGGCGGCCGATGCTGATGAAGCCGACCGACATCTTGCCGTTCTTGACCGAGACGGGAAGTGTCGGCGCGCCGCTTGCATCCTTCGGCACGAAGGCCATGGCCTGCAGCACGGATGAAATGATCTTGTCTTGACCGGGGAAGATGCTCTTTGCCGTATTGGCAACGCTTTCCGGGTTGCGCAGGGTGATCTTGAAATCGCCGCTGATACGTCCATCGTCCGCCACGGAGAAGGGCCCGGATATGGCGATGCCGCTGCCGTCGGGCAGGGCGAGATCCACATTGCGCAGCAGGCCGGACTGCCCGCGCAGGATGCTCAGATCACGTTCCGTCTTGCCGATCAGGGCAAAGCCGTTTGCCATCTGGATATCGGCGGCGCCGGTCAGTTCGGGCAGCGGCTTGTCGTAGACTGTGTTGTCGGCAACCTTCAGGCTGCTGAACGACAGGGCAATATCCATGACCGGCTCCATGGCGCGGAAATGCAGCTGGCCGTCCTTCAGGGTGGCAAACGGCGTGCCGGTACCGGACGGGTTGTGCTGGGTGACGACGATATTGCGGCCCTGCACTGACAGGCGTTGCGGAATGGGCTTGTCCAGCCGCACGCTGGATTTCAAATTGTCCCAGTTCAGATCCAGCGGTGGCATGCCGGGAGCGCTGACGGCAGCCGGGCCGTCGATCTCGCTGACGATGTGGAAGGGTGCATAGACCTGCGCGGCGGAGCGGAAGGCACCGGCACTGACGGAAACATTTTTCGCCTGGTCGACCCATGACACCTTGGAGCAGTTGAGGCCGAGGCGGAACGGATAGCCGCTGGCCGCCGCATTGTCGCAGGCGGCGTTGATGCCCTTGGCCTGCAGGCCGGCGATATTGGCGGCAACCCGCGTTTCCAGCATGTTGGCCACGTAGTACCACCCGCCCGTATAGAGCAGGCCGACGAGGACGATACCGGCGGCCAGGAAGCGGATACGCCGTCCGGCATTGTAGGGTTTGTCGGCAGTGCTTGACGTCATGGTCCGGGTCTCGCTATCGGTCAGGGAAGAAGCTTCGCAATGAAGTACAGCTATCAGGACGGATATGGGCGATTTTTGGGTCTTTGGCTACGGTTCTCTGATGTGGAAGCCAGGCTTTGCACATGTTGAAACCATGCATGCGCGCCTGCACGGCTACCGGCGGGCGCTGTGCGTGCATTCCTACGTGCACCGCGGCACGCCGGAACGGCCGGGGCTTGTGCTCGGTCTCGATCATGGCGGTTCCTGCCTCGGCCTGGCCTTCCGGGTTCCCGGCGAGCTTGAAGACGAGGTCGTCGCCTATCTGCGCGAGCGGGAACTGGTCACCAATGTCTATCTGGAAAAGCGGCTGGCCGTCCGTCTGAGGGATGGCCGCAGGGTCGAGGCGCTGACCTATGTAGTCGACCGCAGGCATGTGCAGTATGCGGGGGCGCTGACGGTTGAACAGGCTGCCGCCACCGTGCGCGGCTCGGTCGGCCAGTCTGGCCGCAATGAGGATTACGTGCACAATACGCTGGAGCACATGCGCAAGATGAATATCCGCGACCATTGGTTTGAAACCCTGGTCGCCGCCATCGACCGCAACCCCGGCTAGGGATCAGGTTGTAATTTTACCAGTTGCAGCAGCTGCCGTGCGTGGTTCGACAAGCTCACCATGAGGGAGGTGGTTTAGCTGCATTGCTAATCACAAACGTTGCAGAATGCAGCTCTCTGCAACCCCCACCCTCCCTCATGGTGAGCTTGTCGAACCACGCACCATGGGTGTTGCGGACCCCGGAAATCTCAGACCGTTACCCCGAGCTCCTTCAGCCGCTGCACTGCCGTCGGCGGCAGGGGCGGCGGGTTTTCGGAGCGGGCCGCCTCGATCAGCAGCTCATCGCATGCGGCTTCCGTCACTTCCTGCAATTTTTTCAGGAAGCTCTCGGCGTCGAGGCCCGGCTGGATCGGCGGCAGGATGCGGCAGCGGATCGTGCCGGGAAAGCGGCGGAACTTGCGGCGCGGCCAGTACAGACCGGCGACATGGGCGATCGGCAGGACCGGCACGCCAAGCTCGGTATAGATATGCGCCACGCCGTATTTGTAGGCGGGCGGTGCACCCGGTGCGGTGCGGGTGCCTTCCGGATAGATCATCAGCTGGCGGCCCTGGGAAACGGCATCCCGCGCCCCCCGAATCGCCGTCTTCATGGCGACCGAGCGTTTGCCCCGGTCGATCGGCACCATCTTCATCTTGAGGATGTACCAGCCGAACAGGGGAATCCACATCAGCTCGCGTTTGAGAATATAGACGGGATCGGCGATCTGCGGCAGGAAGGCATAGGCATCCCAGAACGATTGATGTTTGGGCGCGCAGATGTAGGGGCCATCGGGTATGTTCTCGATACCCTCGATCACGTGATCCGTGCCGGCCAGAACCTTCTGCAACCAATGGTTGGACCTTGCCCAGTTCTTCGGCACGCTCCAGGCATTCCTGCGGGAGCTGAGGAAGTAATAGGGCGTGAAGATGATCATCTGGATGATCAGGTTGAGATAGAAGGCGATATTGAAGACAATTGATCGGATGATCGTCATCGGGGTCCCGGTCATGGCGGTTGGTCAGGCCTTCGTTATACCAACTTGCCCGCGCCGTGAACTCCCAATCAGCCGCCCCTGATCCATCGAACAAAGGTTTGTGTCCCCGCCGACAGGCTGTCGGGCAGCGCCGAGCGTATGACAGCGCCGAGATATTTCACATATTCGACGACAAGCACGCGCACCACCTGACCGCGGGCCAGCCAGTCGCCGTTGCGCAGATCGCTGTTGACGATAGGGTAGGGGATGAACTCGATCTCCTGCGAGGCGCGCCGCAGCTCCACCAGTGTCCGGGGCATGTGGTAGTTGTTGGTGACGACAATGATGCGCGTGTAATGGTTGGCCTTGGCCCACTTGATGCTCTCGGATGCATTGCCGATGGTGTCGAGCGCTGAGCGGTCGATGTCGACACAGCATTCAAACAGCGTGGCATCGCCGCGTGTTACCCGCTGCAGCTCGCCGCGCTTGGTCGAGGGATGGACCCCGCTGATGAAAAGCCGCTTGCCACGCTTGTTCTTGAGCAGGTCGAGAGCGCCTTCAATGCGCGAATAGCCGCCCGTCAGGACGACGATGCCATCAGCCGGTTCAACCAGCTCAGGCGTCTGCATGGTGCTGACATGATCGCTGAAGACAATGAACCCGCCGAGGAACAGGCCGAGCGCCAGAACGCCGAGCAGGAAGAACGGGCGGGCAACACGCTTGCGCAATGCAGACGCAAGTCCGCGCGGGCGGGCTTCGGCGCCTGCCGGCGGTTGGTTGCTGCTGTCGTCCGTGCCGTCCATTTTCTGATCACGCGTTGCCTTGTTCGAGAGTCGTGCCGCCGGGAGTGTATAAGCCTTGCCGGCAAACCTCCCATGAATTTTATGTCGTCGAATTGAATCGAAATTGCTCAGGTATCGTGACTGTCGCCTGCGCGCCCGTCGACCTGGCGTAAATGCGCTATGACTGTCATTCGTGTTGTAATCATGGTCAAAACACTGACTGCGAGAATGATCAGCACGACGCCGGTATAGCCGCCTGACCCTATGGAAAAATTGCCGAACAGGGCTGTGGCCTGATCGGCTTCCGGCGTTGCCAGATTGCGGGACGACCACCAGCCGATGAGCAGAAAGATCAGGATGGCCAGCGCGCCGCCGCATAATGCGCCTTTCAGGGCGGTCCAGAAAAAGTGCCGCTCGAACTGCCGGGCGACAAATTTCTGTTCCGCGCCGATAAAATGCAGCACTTCGATGATGTGACCATTACCGGCCATGGCGCCGCGCGTGGCAAAAATCACCGTGAGAACCGTCGCGGCGATGACCAGCCCGAGCACCGTCATGCCGATCAGCACGGTGGACCGGGCCATGGACACGAGCCGGTCGACCCAGGTGCGGTGATCGTCGAAACTGGCACCCGGGATGTTCTTTACGAGTTCGCTGCGCAGCAAGGCGAAATCCGGCGGGGAGGCCTCGTCGAGCGTAACCACGACCAGCCGCGGAACGGGCAAATCATCGATGTTGAGCCCGGTGCCGAGCCATGGCTCCAGCAGACGGGCCGTGGCCGCCCGGTCGATGACGCGGGTGGATTTGACCCCGGAAAAGCCCTGTGCAAGCTTGCCGGCCTGAACGAGCAGGGCTTCCATGTCCTGGCCCTCGACCGGACGGATCTGGATGGTGGCTTCGGTCGAAATCTGGCTCTGCCATGTCGCCGCGGTCGACTGGACGAGACTGACCGCCCCGATGGTCAGGCAGGCGAGGAACGTCATGATGGCGATCACGATCATCAGGGCATGGCCGACGACATTGCCGGCGGGCACGATGGGCGCCTGGCCGTTCTTGCCGCGCACAAGCTGGATGGCGCGACTAGTCAGATCTGCGGCCAGCTCCCTGAGGCGGGCGGCGTCAATCATAGATATCGAGCCTCCCCTGATCGAGAATCATGCGGCGCGCATTGACCTGATCCATCAGGGTAAGATCGTGGGTGGCGATGACCACGGCGGTACCGGAACGGTTCAGCTCGCCGAACAGGCGCAGCAAGCGCCGGGCAAGGGGCGGATCGACATTGCCGGTCGGCTCGTCGGCCAGCAGGATCTCCGGCTGGTCAATCAGGGCGCGGGCAATCGCTGCACGCTGCTTCTCGCCGCCTGACAGCACCGGCGGCAGCACGTGCATGCGTTCGCCCAGGCCAACCCAGTGCAGCAATTCCTCAACTTCCGCGCGATAGGTGGCTTCCTCCTTGCCGCGCACCCGCAGCGGCAGGGCGACATTCTGGTAGGTCGTCATGTGATCAAGCAGGCGGAAATCCTGGAACACCACGCCGATACGACGGCGCAACAAAGGCATTTCCTTGGAGGAGATGGTCGCGATGTCCTTGCCAAAGACGGTGATGAGACCGCGCGTCGGCTTCAGCGTCATGAACAGCAGGCGCAGCAGCGATGTCTTGCCCGCGCCCGACGGGCCGGTCAAAAACTGAAACGAGCGGGGTGAAATATGGAGGCTGACGTCACGCAGAACCTCCGGGCCCATCCCGTATCGCAAACCGACATTCTCAAAACGAATCAAGCTGACTTTCCAAGTTTCTTGTCCACGCGTGTTTTATTCAGCGCGGACGGATTTGACCACCCATCAATCGCTGCATCCGTTCGGCGAAACATTAATTATTGGGCGATAGGCTGCCACAATGATTCGGAGGATCATGACTGCAACATGGCAGAACGACCGGAAAACACGTGATTGCACGGTTTAAAACGATGAGCGGCGAAACTGTTTCGCATATTGTCCCCGCGCTCCACTTCGACAAGGGCGGGGCGGAAGACGCAATCTATGAATCCATGTCACCTCCTTCCTCCCGGCAAAGCCTGGACGCACACTTCCCCGTAAACGCGCGCATGACAATTCTCCAAAAGTCGCAGGAGGCACAGGCGCGCATGCCCGGCTTCGCCTATTGGCTGCTGGTGCTTCTGGTTGCGGCGTCGACGTTCTGGATCTGCGGCGGGCATGTGCTTTTCAGCCAGCGGCATGCCGCCGGTCCCCACATGCCGGGCACGAGCGTGTCCGCGCCTGCAGGCAACACGATCCGTTGACCGCGCCGATTGACCAGCCGGGAAAACGCTGAGGTTTTGCTTTTCCGGCCGATATCGGGCTATAGAGCCTTTCAAACAGGAAAGGCTCAAGGAGCCTTGCTTATCGGAAAATCAGGAAGAGTTGCATGCCGAAAGTTGGCGAGAAGAATATCGATGTTCTGTTCAGTGCGCAGGAGATCGCCACGCGCAATCTGGAACTGGCGCAAGACATTGTGGCAAAACGGTTCGACAACCTGCTGGTGATCTCGATCCTCAAGGGATCGTTCATCTTCGCGGCGGACCTGATCCGCGCCATGCACGATGCGGGCGCCGAGCCGGATGTCGAGTTCATCACCGTGTCCAGCTATGGCAAGGGCACCGAGAGCAAGGAAGTGCGGCTGCTGCGCGATATCGACAGCGATGTGCACGGCCGCGACGTGCTGTTGATCGACGATATCCTGGAATCGGGCAGGACGCTGAAATTCACCCGCGAACTGATGCTGGAGCGCGGTGCGCGCAGCGTCTCCATCGCCGTATTGCTGGACAAGAGCGTGAAGCGGAAAACCGATATCGAAGCGGATTTCAAGGGCTTCGAATGTCCCGACTATTTCGTCGTCGGCTATGGCATGGATGTCGGGCATTCCTTCCGGCAGCTGCCCTATGTCGGTGTCGTCCGGGACTGAGGCTCTAGTGGAACGAATTTCACATCACGCGCAGCATGCGAATGTCAGAATCGGGCCACTAGCCTCAGTTGAATTTCAGCAGGCGTTCCAGATAATCCTTTTCCATCTGCGGGCTCAGCGCATTGCCGAGCCGTTCGCGGATGGCATCGAGGATTTGCCGGGCGCGCTGGATATCGGCCTGTCCGGGCAGCATGTTCCGGTCCAGCCCGAAATCGGTGCCGCTGTCGGATTTGGACGGCCGTCCCAAGGGGTCGCGGTCACTCTGCTGCGGACCGCCCGGCTTGCCCGCCCGGCCCATGGCCTGCATCTGCTTCATCATGTCCTGTCCGCCCTTGCGCAGGGAATCCAGCGCATTGCTCTGCTGGTCGAGCGCCTGTCCGCCATCAGCCTCCCCGAGGGATTTCTGGGCATCTCCCATGGATTTTCCGGCGTCGCCGAAATCCTTGTTGGGCGTGACGCCCTGGCCGTTCAGATCGTCCATCAGCTGCTGCAGGTCGGATTGCAGCTTGCCCTGGCCGTCCTGCAGGCCCTTCAGCGCCTTGGCGATATCTTCCTCTGACATCTGGCCCTGCTGGCCGTCCTGTCCCATCTGGCCGCCGAACTGGCCATTGTCCTGCATCATGCCATTCTGGCGCTGCTGTTCCAGCCTGTGGGTCTCGTTCATCATTTTCTGCTGGCGCCGCATCAGGTCGCCGAGCTTGTCCATCTGCTGTTTCATCTGGTCGCCCTGGCCGTTCTTGCCCTGGGCCTGGCGCATCTGCAGATTGTTCAGCATGTCGTTGAGTTGCGAGAGCAACTGCTGGGCCTGCTCCTTCGAGCCCTGCTTGGCCAGTTCCTCGATCTGCTTGAGGATGCGGTCGATATCCTCCTGCCGCAATTCGCGGGCATTGGGATCGGGCGCCTGCGCCATGTTGGGATTGCGCTGGGCCTGCTGGGCAAGCTCACGCATATATTTGTTCATGGCCTTGCGCAGGTCGGCCATGCGCTTGTCGATTTCTTCGGGGCTGGCATTCTGCTCGATCGCCTGCCGCAGCGCCTCCTGGGCTTCGCGCAGGCTGCGCTCGGCGTCGGACAGGGCGCCGTCTTCGATGCCGCGCGCCACCTGCCACATATAGGCGACGACATCGCGCAGCTGGTCATCGCTCCTGGCAAGGTTGAGCCGGGAACGGATGCTGCGCAGACCCAGATAACGGGCGGGATTCCGGATGGTCTCCTCCGGCCACAGGGTAATGGCATCCAGCATGTTCAGCACATCCGGCTTGGCATTGGCGTTCAGCGCCAGCATGCGCCGCTGTTCCACCACCGCGCGCGCCAGCGGATTGGCAAAGGGGCGTTCCGGCATGACAAGGGTCTTGGTCTCGCTCCTGCCTTCCTGCCCGGCATCGTCAACCGCGACAAGCGTCATGCGGATTTCCGACCCGGCCCAGACATGTTCGGTCAGGTCCCGCGTCGTTTTGGTCTCGCCGCCGTCCGCGCCGCGCTTCGGCAGGCTGAGGGGGATTTCCGGGGCCTCGAACAGCGGCCTTGCATCCTTTGCCGGCGGCTGGACCTGCTCGACCTTCGCCTGCGCGCTGGCCGCACCGTAATCGTCCCTGATTTCATAGGTCAGTTCCATCGTGCCATTGACGGCGCTCGATGGTTCCCTGGTGAAGCGGATGGTGGGCGGCTGGTCCGGCAACACGGCGAACGCCCACTCGGAATGCACGGTGCCGTTGTTGATCAGTCCGACAGTGGCATTGGTATCAAGGGTCAGCTCGAAATTGCGCGGCTGGTCTTTCGCGGAGGCAGCGTCGGCCGTCTTCGCGTCCTGCTTGACCGGAATGTCGGCGGGCTTGCCGTCCGGCAGGGTCTGCGTCACCCGTTCGGTTCCGTTGCCGCCGATGATGCGGATGGTCAACGTACTGTTCTGCGGGACGGTAAACTGCTTTTCCTGGTCATTGGCCGCCGAGGTGAGGAAGACCGGCGGGCGGCCCGTATAGCGCGGCGGGGTGACCCAGGCGTCGATGCGGGGCGGCAGCGCATTGCTGCTGCTGTGACTCTGGAATGCATCGCCGAGACGTCCGCCGAGCGGACTGCCGGAAAAGGCGAAGGCGATGACAAGAAGCAGCCCGATCACGGCCCGCAGGCCCCAGGGGTCGATTTCCGGGATGTTTGTCCGGGGCAGGCCGGTTTTCAGGCCTCTGATGCGTTCGGCCATGCGCTTGCGGTGCTCGTCCCACAGGGCCTGGGCAAAAGGATCGTCCGTGCTGGTCGCCAAGATTTCCGACTGGACGGCAATCGGCTGGTGATCGAGCGTATTGACGTCTTCGATGCGGCGGCTGACATCGGCATGGTCCGGCAGGCGGAATCTCAGCAGGGTGTAGAGGCACACCGGAAGCGACAGAACAAACAGCGTCAGGAGGCCGAGACGGACCAGATCCGGCATCATGCGGAACAGGCCGAACCAGGCGACGATCACGAACAGTGCAGCGACAAGCAGCAGCGGCAGGACCCGCGGCCATAACCGCTCGAAGGCCAGGGTCAGCCACGCGGACAAGCGGAGCCGATCGATACTCTTGAAAATATCGAACCTGACCCTTTCAGCGTCCCGCCCATCGGGGTGTTGACCGGTCATCCCTGCTCCATCTCGTCACCCTGCGATTCCATCATGACCGCATTGACGCTGGTCAAGAATACCACTCATCGTGGCAAAGGCGAGGCCTTGGCGCAAAAAGCCGTTCACCGTTCTGTGTGCCGGCTGGTTTCAGAGCCAGTCCGGTATGGAATCGAGACCGATGAGTTCCTCATAGGTCGTCCGCGGGCGCACCACGTGGAAGCGGTCGCCGCTGACAAGCACTTCCGGCACGAGCAGGCGGGTGTTGTAGGTCCCCGACTGAACCGCGCCATAGGCACCGGCCGTGCCGATGGCGATCAGGTCGCCGGGGGCAGGACGCGGCAGGTCGCGGTCAAGACCGAGATAGTCGCCGGTTTCGCAGACCGGGCCGACGACGTCGCCGCGAATGCGCGGATGCGAGGCGGTTGGCTCCTTGACCGGACGGATCGTGTGGAACGCGTCATAGAGCGTCGGGCGGATGAGGTCATTCATCGCCGCGTCGACGATGATGAAATTGCGCGCGTCGCCTTCCTTGACGAAGATGACTTCGCTGACCAGGATGCCGGCATTGCCGACGATCAGGCGGCCCGGCTCGAAAATGGTCTTGAGCCCGAGCGGCTTGATATGCCGGGCGACGATGGCCGCATAGGCGTCGGGCAGGGGCGGCGGATTGTTGTCGAAGTGATAGGGAATGCCGAGACCGCCGCCGAGATCGACATGCTTGATATCGTGGCCGTCGGCCTTGAGGTCGCCGACGAGCTGGGCAAGCAGGGCAAAGGCATCGTCAAACGGCTCCAGATCGGTGATCTGGCTGCCGATATGCATGTCGATGCCGGATACCTTCAGGCCGGGCAGCCGCGCCGCATTGGCGTAGACGGACCGTGCCTTGGCCAGCGGAATGCCGAACTTGTTTTCGGACTTGCCCGTGGAAATCTTCTTGTGGGTCTTGGCATCGACATCGGGATTGATGCGCAGGGACACCGGCGCAATCTTGCCCGCCGCCACGGCGCGGCTGGACAGGAGTTCCAGCTCCGGCTCGGATTCAACATTGAAGCAATGAATGCCCGCTGCCAGGGCAAAGTCCATTTCGCCCGGCTTCTTGCCCACGCCGGAAAAGACGATCCTGCTTGCGGGAATTCCCGCGGCCAGGGCACGGCGCATCTCACCTTCCGATACCACGTCGGCACCGGAGCCGAGGCGCGCCAGGGTCTTCAGGACGGCCTGATTGGAATTGGCTTTCAAGGCGTAGCAGACCAGCGCATCCATTTCGGCAAAGGCCGCGGCAAAGACCTTGTAGTGCCGTTCGATGGTGGCCGTCGAATAGCAGTAGAAGGGGGTGCCGACCGCGCTGGCGATATCGGGAATGCTGACGTCCTCGGCATGGAGAACGCCGTCCTTGTAATCGAAATGATTCACGAAAAATCTGCCTAGATGATGGAGTCGAGGAAAAAGCGCTTGTCTTGAACGGGTGGCCTGGCCGGCTTCGGCTCGCCCGGTGCCGGTGCGGTCACCGATGCGGGCGGCAATTCGAGCGGGCCCTTGCGGCCGCAGGCCGACACCGCGCTGACGATTGCAACCGCCATCAGAATTGTCGTGAGGTAAGAACGGCTTGTCATCGATTTAGATCCTGTCGTCCGAAAGTATGTTGTCCTGTCTAACGCATGGAGGAACGCTTTGCATCCCCCATCGTCGGACTTACGATTTCGTGATGCGTTTTTGCCAGAACCTGATCTGCTTGCGCACCTGCTCCGGCGCCGTGCCGCCATAGGATTTGCGGCTGCGCACGGATTTGTCCACGGTGAGGTAGCCGAACACGGCCTCGGTGATGCCGGGGTGAATGCCCTTGAGGTCATCCAGCGTCAGCTTGCCGAGTTCGCTCTTCTTCTCTTCCGCCAGCGCGACGGCGCGGCCGGTGACATGGTGGGCCTCGCGGAAGGGTAGGCCAAGCTCGCGCACCAGCCAGTCCGCCAGGTCGGTGGCAGTGGAATAGCCGGAACCGGCGGCCTTCTTCATGGCCGCGGTGTTGATCGTCATGTCGCCGACCATGCCGGTCATGGCGGCCAGGGCGAGCTCAAGGGTTTCGGCCGCGTCAAACACGGCTTCCTTGTCTTCCTGCATGTCCTTCGAATAGGTCAGCGGCAGGCCCTTCATGACGGTCAGCAGGCCGACGAGCGAGCCGGTGATGCGGCCGGTCTTGGCGCGCACCAGCTCGGCGGCATCGGGGTTCTTCTTCTGCGGCATGATCGAAGAACCGGTGGAGAAGGAATCGGACAGGCGCACAAAACCGAACTGCGGCGTCGACCAGATGACGATTTCCTCGGCCAGCCGGGAGAGATGCGTGGCGGCAATGGCGGCCATCGACAGAAATTCCAGGGCGTAGTCGCGGTCGGAAACACTGTCGAGCGAGTTGCGGGTGGGTTCGCGGAAGCCGAGTTCCTTCGCCGTCATGTGCCGGTCGATGGGAAAGCCGGTTCCCGCCAGCGCGGCGGCGCCGAGCGGCGATTCATCCATGCGCTCGATGGCGTCCGTCACCCGGCTGAGATCGCGGCCGAACATTTCCACATAGGCCATGCAGTGATGGCCGAAGGTGACGGGCTGCGCGGTCTGCAGATGGGTAAAGCCGGGCATGAGGGTTGCCGCATGTTCCTCGGCGCGCTTCAGGAAAGCCTCGATCAGCTTTTTCAGCGCGGTTGCCGTGCGCTGGAATTCTTCCTTGACCCACAGGCGGAAATCGACGGCAACCTGATCATTGCGCGACCGCGCCGTGTGCAGTCGGCCGGCCGGCGCGCCGATCAGTTCGGCAAGCCGCGACTCGACATTCATGTGAATGTCTTCAAGTTTGCGTGAGAAAACGAACTTTCCGCTTTCGATCTCTGACAATATCGTGTTCAGGCCCTTTGCGATCTTGTCGTGGTCGTCCGCCGCGATTATGCCGGTTTTCGCAAGCATGGCTGCATGGGCAAGTGAACCGCGAATGTCCTGGGCATAGAGTTTCTGGTCAAACCCGATGGAAGCGTTGATTTCTTCCATGATGGCGGCCGGACCTGAGGCGAAACGGCCTCCCCACATTTCGTTGCTGTTTTTCTTGTCGGACATTGTAAGCCTTGGGTAAACCGGGGTGGATAGACGGAAAGTGTAAGATATGGACAACGGCAACGAAACACAGAAAACCACTTCAGGCGGCAGCAGGAAAATTATTGTTCTTGCCGCGCTCGCAGGCATAGTCGCCGGTGCGGTTGGGGTATACGTGATGGAGCGGCCTTCTGGCAATATTGTTGCCGGAACAAACACGACCGATCAATGCACCGCCAAGACCGATACGGCGAGGAAGATCGACGCGGCAGCAACGGGTGCCGTCGCGGCCATGCGCGGGGCCGAGAAGCCGCAATCCATGTCCGCACTGTCCTTCACCGGACCCGACGGCAAGCCGATGCGGCTGGCGGACTTCAAGGGCAAGACCGTCCTTGTCAATCTCTGGGCCACCTGGTGCGCGCCCTGCCGCGAAGAGATGCCGGCGCTCGATGCGCTGCAGACCAAGAAGGGCGGCGACAATTTTCAGGTCGTGACCATCAATATCGATACGGGCGACGACCAGAAGCCGAAAGGTTTCCTGGCTGATATCGGCGTGAAATCACTGGCGCTCTACCGCGATCCGACCATGGGCGTGTTCAATGAGCTCAAGCGCAAGAACCTGGCATTTGGCCTGCCGGTGACGATGATCGTCGACAAGGAGGGCTGCCAGATTGCCGCCATGAATGGTCCGGCGCCGTGGGAAAGCGATGACGCCGTGCGTCTGATCGATGCGGCCATGGCCGCGCAGTAATTGTTCCGGATAGAGCGGGCCGTTGCCACGCCCGCTGTCGCGTCTGGCTGTTGAAAGGTGGGGCAGAGCTGCGGTGCGTGGTTCGACAAGCTCACCATGAGGGGACTGGGTGGGCTGCAATCCCCGGCCTCCCTCATGGTGAGCTTGTCGAACCACGCACAATATTCTTGCCAAAAAACAAAACCCGCCGGGATTTTCATCCGCGGCGGGTTCATTGTTCATTCAATCCGAAGATCTGATTATTCCGGCTGACCGGCAGCTGCCTTGCGGGCCTTCTTGGCCTTGTACTTGTCGAAGCCGGAGGGATCGCCGGGCTTGCGCTCCTTGGGCTTCTTCACCTTTTCGGGTTTTTCCGCGGTCCAGCCTTCCGGCTTGGCCTTGGCGGGCTTGGCTGCCCAGTCGGCTTTCGGCTTGTCGTCACGCGGGCGGTCATCGCGGGCGCGGGGCGGCTTGCGGTCATCCCACTCGCGCTTTTCGCCAAAGCTCTTCTTCGGCTTGAAATCGCTGCGCGGGGAGGAGAAGCCTGCGGCCTCGCTGCGGGTGATGTTCACGCCTTTTTCGCCGGTGCCGTACTGCTTGATGCGGGCAAGAAACGCGTCGGCCTTGCTTGCGGTGATTTCGAAGCGGGTTTCGGTCTCGAGAATCTTGATCGAACCGACGTCGGTCTTGGTGATGTCGCCGGCCTTGCAGATCAGCGGCAGCAGCCAGCGCGGCTCGGCGCGCTGCTTGCGGCCGACGCTGAGCGAGAACCAGGCACCGCTCTCGAACTGTTCGAAACGGTCCGAACGCGGCGCGCGCTCGGCGCGGTCACCCCGGTCGCCACGGCCGGGCCGGTCATCATAGCTGCCCTTGCGGATCGGCTCGAGAACGTGGGCTGGCGTGTTCGACAGTTCTTCGGGTGCAGGACGCGCGGCCATCTGCTGGCGCAGATAGGCGGCGGCAATCTGCTCGGCGGAATGCAGGCCGAGAAGCTCGCGGACATATTCGCCTTCCTCGTCGGTCATGACTTCGGTCAGTGACGGATCGTTGAGGATGCGGTCATGATTGCGCTTGTTGATGGCAGCGGCATCCGGCGGCGGCACCATCGTGGTGCTGAGCTTTGCCATCTGCAGCAGCCGCTCGGCCGAACGGCGGCGCGAGGCCGGCACGATCAGCACGCAGATGCCCTTGCGGCCTGCGCGGCCGGTACGGCCACTGCGGTGCAGCAGCGTGTCCGGGTTGGTCGGCAGGTCGGCATGGATCACGAGATCCAGATTGGGCAGGTCGATGCCGCGTGCGGCCACGTCGGTGGCCACGCAAACGCGGGCACGGCCGTCGCGCATGGCCTGCAGCGCATTGGTGCGCTCGGCCTGGCTGAGTTCGCCGGAGAGCGAAACAACGGAAAAGCCGCGATTGGACAGGCGGCTGGTCAGATGCTTGACCGCTTCGCGGGTCGCACCGAACACGATGGTGTTCTGGGCATCGTAAAACAGCAGCGCATTGATGATCGCATTTTCGCGCTCACGCGGCGCCACCGGCATGATGTGGTATTCGATGTCGCTGTGCTGTGACTTTTCGCTGGTCGCGGTGATGCGCACCGCATCGTTCTGGAACTGTTTTGCCAGCTGGGCAATCGGTTTCGGCACCGTGGCTGAGAACATCAGCGTGCGGCGGTCCTTCGGCGCTTCGCCGAGGATGAATTCGAGGTCTTCGCGGAAACCGAGGTCGAGCATTTCATCGGCTTCGTCGAGCACCACGGCGCGCAGTTCGGTCATGTCGAGCGAGCCGCGGGTGATGTGGTCGCGCAGACGGCCGGGCGTGCCGACAACGATATGGGCACCGCCCTGCAATGCGCGGCGTTCCTTGGTCATGTCCATGCCGCCGACGCAGGAAGCGATGCGGGCACCGGTCTTCTCGTAGAGCCATTCCAGCTCGCGGCGAACCTGCAGGGCAAGCTCGCGGGTCGGGGCAATCACCAGCGCATAGGGTGCGCCGATGGAGGTGAAGCGGTCTTCGCCTTCGAGCAGTGTCGGTGCGATGGCAATGCCGAACGCGACGGTCTTGCCGGAACCGGTCTGGGCGGAGACGAGAAGGTCCGCACCGTCCGCTTCCGGAGCAAGCACAGCTGTCTGCACCGGCGTCAGGGTCTCGTAACCACGGGCTGCCAATGCACCGGACAGCGCCGGGGCGATAGAATCGAAAATAGTCATTAATGAACTTTCAAGTACGTGTTTGGGCTGGTGTTTTCGGCTCGGCATATGTTGGGGCACGAGCGGCACGCATATAGCTTTGTTGCGCTCTCGTAGAGGTTATCGCTCATTTCGTCAATGGCAGGGCATGGTGAGCCGATGCAGGGGAGCCGTGCAAATTCGTTGTGGGTGGTGGTTCGACAGGCTCACCATGAGGGAGGGTGAGGATTGCAGGGAGCCATATTCTGCAACATTTGCAATTGGCCTTGCAGTCAGACCACATCCCTCATGGTGAGCCTGTCGAACCACGCATATTACTGATGCCAGAAACCTCAGACAGCAAATCCGGCCCGTTTCAGGCGGACAATGGCCAGATCCAGAGCGGAGAGAAAGCTGGAGCGGTCCTTGGGCGAAAACGGGCGCGGACCGCCGGTGATCTGGCCGGCCGAGCGCAGTTCGTCCATCAGGTTGCGCGTGGCCAGCGTGTTGCCGATGGAGGCCTCGGTGAAAGCGCGGCCGGTCGGCGAGATGGCATCGGCCCCGGCCTTCACGCAGCGGCTGGCCAGCGGAATGTCGGCGGTCACCACCACATCGCCGCGCGATACCCGTTCGGCGATCCAGTCATCGGCCGCATCGAAACCGTCGCTGACGATGACGCGTTCGATCATCGGATCGCGCGGAATGCTCATGAAGGAATTGGAAACAACATAGACCTTGACGCCGTAGCGCTCGGCAACGCGGTAAATCTCGGCTTTCACCGGACAGGCATCGGCGTCGACATAGATGGCGATGGTTTTCTGCTCGTTCATGCTCAACCGAAGATGTGGAGGGCGGCCAGGCCGACGGAGGCGGCCAGCCCGATGGCGAAGCCGATGGCGAGCGCCGCCACCAGAAAGCCGGTGCCGAGCCATGCGCCATCCTGTTCACCAAGGCCAATGCTGAGCAGGATGATGCTGAGCGCCGGCAGCTGATTGATGAGCGGAACAGGCAGCACAACGATGAGCGCCATGACCAGCGCTGCAAGGCTGACGATCCGCTCCATGATGACCTGCGGCAGCAGCCAGTAGCGCGGGCGGGCCAGCCGTTCGAAACGGATGAGCAGCGGTTCAAGCTTGCCGACAAAACGGCGATAGGTCTCCGTGCGCAGGGATTTCTTCCGCAGGAAGGCCGGGAACCACGGATTTTCCAGGCCGATCAGCATCTGCAGCGAAAGAAGGATCAGGGGAATGCCGAAGATCGTCGACGACCCCGGCGGCAGCGGCACCAGATTGAGTGCGGCAAAGAGGATCAGCAGCGCGCCGAAGCTGCGTTCGGAAAGCGCGGACAGGATATCGTCAAACGAAACCCTGTCCGCGTCTGTTTCACCGATCTTGACCAGAATGCTGGACAGACGCCGTTCCGCAGGGTCACCCAAGAGGTCCCAATGATACGGTTTTCCGTCAGCGTTCATTCGTCTTCTCCATCGATGCAATTATGCTTTCGTCGTTGTCTCGGCGATAGAGGGTGTCGAGGCAGGTTTTGCATCTATCGTTAATTCGGGTTCCGGCGCGTCGTTGCGTGTCTTCCAGAGCGAACTGAAAATGCCGGCGGCAAGGATGCCGAGCGTGATCGAGAGTGACCACATCGGCGGTATCTTTGCCAGCCCCAAAGCGTCAGCCACGAAAATCTTTCCGCCGATGAACACCAGCACGAGAGACAGTGCGTATTTCAGATAGACGAAGCGATGGATAAGGCTTGCAAGGGCGAAATACAGCGCACGCAGGCCAAGGATCGCGAAGATGTTCGAGGTGAAGACGATATAGGGATCGGTGGTGATGGCAAAAATGGCCGGGATGGAATCCACCGCGAAGATCACATCCGCCAGTTCCACCATGACGAGTGCCAGAAGCAGCGGGGTAATCCATGTCTTCGACTTGCCCGTATGCGGGTCGGTGCGCCGGATCATGAATTTCTGCCCGTGCAGCTCGTCGGTGACGCGGAAACGCTTGCGCATGAACTTGAAGACCGGATTGGCCGAGACGTCGAACTCGTCGTCGCCAGCCATGAGCATGCGGATGCCGGTGATGATCAGGAACGCGGCAAAGAGATAGAGGACCCACTCATATTGTTCGACAATGGCCGCACCCGCCGCGATCATGATGCCGCGAAGGATGACAACACCGAGAATGCCGTAGACGAGCACCCGGTGCTGATATTGCTTGGGAATGGCGAAATAGCCGAAAATCATGGCGATGACGAAAATATTGTCCATCGCCAGGCTTTTCTCGACGACGAAGCCGGTGAGGTACTGCATGCCGGACTCGCTGCCCAGCTCCCACCAGATGAAGCCGCCGAAGGCGACGCCGAGACTGATGTAGAACGCCGAGAGCAAAAGGCTCTGGCGCATGCCTATATCGTGATTTTTTCGGTTGAGAACGCCCAGATCGAGGACGAGAAGAACAAGAACGAGGGCAAAAAAGCCAAGCCACATCCATAGGGGCTTGCCCATGGCATCAACAAACAGAAGCTCCATGTGAAAAATGATCCGCCGGCATCGGTTCCAGATTACAGCTCCGACATCACGAGAGAGCCGGTAACTCTCGCCAGAGGGGCCCGGTGCTGCAATTCTGCCTGAATTGGGGAGCGGCAGGGGTCAATGCAAGGGTTTGAATGAAATAAATAATCCGCGGCCGCCGGATTGAACGGCGCTTGGCGCCCTCAGCGGGTGGGAACGGGGTTCTCGCCGCGATAGTCGTAGAAGCCGCGCCCGGCCTTGCGTCCCAGCCAGCCGGCTTCGACATATTTGACCAGCAGCGGGCAAGGACGGTATTTCGAATCCGCGAGGCCGTCATGCAGCACCTGCATGATCGACAAGCAGGTGTCGAGGCCGATAAAATCAGCAAGCTGCAGCGGGCCCATCGGGTGATTGGCGCCCAGTTTCATCGCCGTATCGATGGCTTCGACCGAGCCCACGCCCTCGTAGAGCACGTAGATGGCTTCGTTGATCATCGGCAGCAGGATGCGGTTGACGATGAAGGCCGGGAAATCTTCGGAGACCGTCAACGTCTTGTCGAGGCTGGTAACGAATTCGCGCGCGATCTCGAACGTGACGTTTTCCGTGGCAATGCCGCGAATCAGCTCGACCAGCTTCATCACCGGAACGGGATTCATGAAGTGGATGCCGATGAAGCGCTCCGGACGGTCCGTGGTGGCGGCAAGCCGCGTGATCGAAATGGAGGAGGTGTTGGTTGCGAGGATCGCTTCCGGATTGAGGTTGGGGCAGAGCTGGGCAAAAATCTTGCGCTTGACCGTCTCGTCTTCCGTCGCGGCCTCGATGGCCAGATCGACACCGGCGAGGTCTTCAATGCGCAGGGCCGGGCGGATGCGCGACATGCCCTTGACGCGCTCGGCTTCCTCGAGCTTGCCGTGGGAAACCTGCCGGGCCATGTTGCCGTTGACGGTGGCGATGGCCTTTTCCAGCTGGTCGGCGGACTGGTCATGGATCAAAACATCATATCCGGCCAGTGCACAGACATGAGCGATTCCTCCGCCCATTTGTCCCGCGCCAACAATGCCTACAGTTTTGATCGAGCCAGCCATGTTTCCATCCGTTTCTTTTCTTTGTAGCACCAAACTAAATGGCCGGGGTAGCGTTCGTCTACCCCGGCCATGCAGATTCATTTCAATCTTGCGATGAAATTCAAAGCGCTTTTTCGAGTTCCGGCAGAATGACGAAAAGATCGCCGACCAGGCCGTAATCGGCGACCTGGAAAATCGGTGCTTCCTCGTCCTTGTTGATGGCAACGATGACCTTGGAATCCTTCATGCCGGCCAGATGCTGGATCGCGCCCGAAATGCCGACGGCGATGTAGAGATCAGGCGCAACCACCTTGCCCGTCTGGCCGACCTGCCAGTCGTTGGGGGCGTAACCGGCATCGACGGCGGCGCGCGAGGCACCGACGGCCGCGCCGAGCTTGTCGGCCACGGGCAGGATGACTTCCTTGAACTTCTCGTTGGAGCCGAGGGCGCGGCCGCCGGAGATGATGATCTTGGCCGAGGTCAGTTCCGGACGGTCGCCGCCGGACAGCTTGGCTTCGATGAAGGTGGACAGGCCCGGATTGGCAGCGGCCGCGACAGTCTCGACCGGAGCCGAACCGCCTTCGCCGGCCGCCGCAAAGGTGGCGGTGCGCACGGTGATGACGCGCTTGGCATCGGTCGCCTGGACGGTTTGCAGGGCATTGCCCGCATAGATCGGGCGCTTGAACGTATCGGGCGCGATGACCTCGATGATGTCCGAGATCTGCATGACGTCGAGCAGGGCGGCAACGCGCGGCAGGATGTTCTTGCCGTTGGTGGTTGCGGCGGCAATGATCGTGTCATAATTGCCGGCGATCGAAACGATCAGCGCCGCGGTGGCTTCCGCCAGGCGGTTGGCCAGATCGTCGCTGTCGGCGAGCAGGACCTTCTTGACGCCGGCAAGCTTGGCGGCCTGATCGGCAACGCCCTTGGCGCCCTTGCCGGCAACCAGGACATGCACGTCGGAACCGATGGCGAGCGCTGCGGTCAATGCCTTGGCGGTCTGGTCGGAAAGGGTCTCGTTGTCGTGTTCGGCAAAAAGAAGAATAGCCATGGTAAATTCCTTTCCTGATCCTTAGAGAACGCCGGCTTCGTTCTTCAGCTTGCTGAGGAGCTCTGCAACGTCCTTGACCTTGACGCCTGCCTTGCGGCCGCCCGGTTCTTCGGTCTTCAGCACCTTGAGGCGCGGCTTGGTGTCGACGCCGTAATCGGCTGCGGTCTTTTCATCCAGCGGCTTCTTCTTCGCCTTCATGATGTTCGGCAGCGAAGCATAGCGCGGCTGGTTGAGGCGCAGGTCCGTCGTGACGATGGCCGGCAGCTTGATCTCGATGGTCTGCAGGCCGCCATCGACTTCGCGGGTAACCTTGGCGGTATCGCCGCCGAGTTCGACCTTGGAGGCAAAGGTGCCCTGGCTCCAGCCAAGCAGAGCGGACAGCATCTGGCCGGTCTGGTTGGCATCGTCGTCGATGGCCTGCTTGCCGAGAATGACCAGCTGCGGCTGTTCGGCTTCGACAATGCCCTTGAGGATCTTGGCAACGGCAAGCGGCTCGACGATGTCGTCGACCTTGACCAGAATGCCGCGGTCGGCACCCATGGCAAGCGCGGTGCGGATGGTTTCCTGCGCCTGTGCAGGTCCGATGGAGACAACGACCACTTCCTCGACCTTGCCGGCCTCTTTCAGGCGCAGCGCTTCCTCGACCGCGATTTCGTCGAACGGGTTCATCGACATCTTCACGTTGGCAAGCTCAACGCCCGAACCGTCGCCCTTAACCCTGATCTTCACATTGTAATCGACTACCCGCTTTACCGGTACGAGGACTTTCATGGGGACTCCCTCTCATAAGAACTGCAGACAGATTTAACTGCCGGGCAATGGCACCCGCTTGCCGGATGCCGACATTGAGGTGAAAAAAACGACATGCTGACGTCGTGCGGGACCGTAAATATGACTAACGTAAAGGTCAATCATCGAGATTGGGCTTATCCGACTTAAACGATTGAAACTTGCGGGATCAACGGCCCCACCGGGGTGAAGGCGGTTCGGGTGGCGTTTGCGGCGGCTGCTTGTCGGCGATAACGGCGCGCGGCGAGATAATCGCCCGGTCAAACAGCGGCACGCTGCGGCGTTTGAACGGGATGAGGAGCAGGGCGCCGGCAATGATGCCGCCGACATGACCGGACCAGGAAATGCGGTCTTCGCCATGGGTGACGAGCATCACGAACTGGAGCCCGATCCAGAGGACGAGCGGATAGAGCGCGGGGATGCGCAGGGGTATCCGGCCGAAAGCCCGCACCCAGATCCGCACACGCGGATGCAGCATCAGATAGGCGGTGATCACGCCGGCAATGGCGGCCGATGCTCCGATCAGCGGCCCCTCGGAAGACGGGTCGAGCGTACCGTGCAGGAAGGCGCCGGCGGCAGCGCAGAGCAGGTAGAAAATCAGGAATCTGATATGGCCCATGGCATCTTCGACATTGTCGCCGAAGACCCAGAGGAACAGCATGTTGCCGCCCAAGTGGAAGATATCGGCATGGGGAAAGGATAGGTGACATAGGTGAAAGCGGGCGGCACGAAATCATATCGCGGCGGCAGTACCGTCATATGGTGCACCACCGACGGGATGTAGCCAAAGCCGATGGAGGCTGTCTTTGAATCTGCCCCGGCGAGGCTCGTCAGGCCGAAGATGATGACATTGAGGGCAATCAGCGCCAGGGTGACATATTGCAACTTGATGTATTTGAGGCTGTTGGCGTCGTAGAGTGGAATGAACATCGGCGCCGTTCCCCCGTTCAGCGGTTCTTACCGGGCACCCATAACACGTCCTTCGCGCCATTGTCATTGACGGCCCGCGCGGCGACGAAGAGAAAATCCGAAACGCGGTTGATGTATTTGAGCGCGGCTGGTGTGACGGCCTCATCAGGCCTTTGTGCCAGCGCCACCATGTGCCGTTCGGCACGCCTCGCCACCGTGCGGGCCAGATGCAGGGCAGTGGAGGCAGCCGATCCGCCCGGCAGGACGAAGGAGCGCAGCGGTGCCAGCTTTTCATTCAACAGATCGATATCCGCCTCGATGCGCGCGACCTGGGTGTCGATAATGCGCAATGGTTCGTATGCGAGCTTTTCCCCGGTATCGGGTGTGGCCAGATCGGCGCCGAGATCGAAAAGATCGTTCTGGATGCGGGCGAGCATGGCGTCGATTTCCGGAAACTGCTCCGTCGTATGCAGCCGCGCCAGCCCCACGCAGGCATTGGCTTCATCCACCGTGCCATAGGCTTCGACGCGCAGATCGTGCTTCAAACGGCGCTCGCCGCTGCCGAGCCCGGTGGTGCCGTCATCGCCGGTCCTGGTGTAGATCCTGTTGAGCTTGACCATGGCCTGTCCCGCGGTCAGCTGGCGGCGCGGTGGAAGTAAATCGCGCCGACGATGAGAATGATCGCCACCAGCTGCAGGAAAATGCGCAGCTGCATCATCTTGTTGGAAAAGTTGGCATCGCCGCCCTTCATCATGTTGCGCAGACCGATCAGAAGCACGACGGTAACGGCGGCAATGGCAACGACGGCCAGAAACTTGAAGATGATATCCATGGGTTTTCCTTTTCAGGCCGGGGCGCTTTCAGGACTGGCCGGCAAGCATGCGGTATAGCGCACGCGACGACAGAAATCTGCGGGCAAGAACCGCAAATTTCGCGGGGCGCGTGACGAGATAATGCGGTTTGGGACGCGGATTTTCCAGCGCGTCCTTCAGCACCGCGTAGACCGCTTCCGGGCCAAGCTTGGAGCGGGACTTGGTGCCGCCCTGCGACAGGCGGGCGATCTGCTTCTGATAATCGGCGCGATGCACCGAATTCTCGACATCGATGTATTTCTCGATCTGCTGCAGCGCATTGTAGGTGAAGCGCGAGGCAATTGGTCCCGGCTCGATCAGGGAGACATGGATGCCGGAGCCTTCAAGTTCCATGCGCTGGACCAGCATCAGGCCTTCCAGCGCGAATTTCGACGCGACATAGGCCCCGCGCCACTTCATCGGCACGAGCCCGAGAATCGACGAGCAATGCACGATCCGCCCATGGCCCTGACGGCGCATCACCGGGACGATGTGCCGGGTCAGCTCATGCCAGCCGAAGAAATTGGCATCGAACTGTTCGCGCAAGCCTTCGATCGGCAGGTCTTCCACGGCGCCCGGCAACGCATAGGCGCCATTGTTGTAAAGCGCATCGAGTGTGCCGCCGGTCGCGGCGAGCACATCGTCCACGAGCGCCCTGATGGAATCCGGCTCGCGATAATCGAGATAATGGGCCGAAAGGCCGTCGGCTTGAAGCGCTGCGATATCCTCGTTTCGCCGCGCCGTTGCAAAGACCTGCCAGCCATCCGCCTTGAGGGCGCGGGCGCAGTGGGCGCCGATGCCGCTGGAACATCCTGTGATCAAAATCGTTCTGGAACTGGTCATTCTTTTCCGATTGCTGCAAACCGAATGGTAAAATCAAAAAAAGACTTCACATATTCGCCCGCGCCTTGCAATGTCACGAGGGGCCGGACCCGCACTAAAGGGACAAACCATTTTCAATGCGTAGAGTATATGTTTTTCTCCGGCGGGTGACCTTCGACACATTGAGGCATTTCAGCACGGATGACGGCTGGGCTCTGGCCAGCCACGTGGCGCTGTCGGGTATCCTGGCGCTGTTTCCGTTTCTGATTTTCGCCACCTCGCTTGCCAGCTTTCTCGGCGCCAGCGCCTTTACCGATACGGCGGTGCATGTGGTGTTCGACACCTGGCCCGAGGTGATCGCCCGGCCGATTGCACAGGAGGTGCGCAATGTTCTCAACGTCCAGCGCGGCGGGCTTCTGACCATCAGCGTGATCGCCGCCGCCTATTTTGCCTCCAACGGCATCGAAGCGCTGCGCATCGCACTCAATCGCGCCTACCGGGTGGTCGATACACGCTCGATCATCTATTGCCGCCTGCAAAGCCTGGGCTATGTGATCGTAGCCACCGTCGGCATCATGGCCATCAGCTTCCTCCTGGTGCTGGCGCCGCTGGCGGTGCGCATCGCCAGCAAATGGATTCCCGAGCTTGACGTTCTGTCCGGCACCATCGGTTTCTGGCGCTACTGCATTGCCTCTGCCGTGCTGATCGTCGGGCTGCTGGTGGCGCATCTGTGGCTGCCGGCGGGGCGGCGCAAGCTCATCGATATCCTGCCGGGCATCCTTGTGACCCTGCTGGCGTGGATCGTCGGCGCATCGATTTTCGCGAGCTATCTCGAGACGTTCGCATCCTACGTGTCGACCTATGCGGGGCTGGCCTCGATCATGGCGGCCATCGTCTTCCTCTATATCATCGCCGCGATTTTCATCATCGGCGCCGAGGTCAATGCCGCCATCATCCACTATCGCGAGGGCAGGGTCGCCAAGCGCTTCTGACCGGTCGACAGCGCGACACCGAGGGTTGCCACCACCATGCCGCACAGCTGGAACAGCGTCAGTGTTTCGCCGAAAAGCACATAGGCCATCAGGGCGGTCACGCCGGGTACCAGATAGAACAGCGAAGCGACCTTCGACACGGCGCCCTGATTGATCAGGACCATCAGCAGCAGCACCGCGCCGATCGACAGCACGAAGACCAGCCAGAACAGCGCAAAGCCGAGAGGCGCGGCCCAGATCACCGCATGGGTTTCGAACAGCAGCGAAAAGATGCCGGTCAGCACGGCCGCGCCGAGATATTGCAGTGTCGTGCCCGCCTTCAGGTCGATGGTGCCGACAAAGCGTTTCTGCCAGACTGTTCCGGCACTGATGGCCAGCACGGACAGGATGGATGCGCCGACGGTTGCCGGCGTGATGCCATCGGCGGAAATCGACAGTTTCGGCCAGAGCACCATGGCGACACCGACAAAGCCGACCGCCAGCCCGGCCCAATGACGCGGCTGGATTTTCTCCCCGAGAACAGCCCCGGCAATCAGCGCCGTGATCAGCGGCTGCAGCCCGACCACCAGCGCCGACATGCCCGCGGGCAGGCCGCGGTGGATCGCCCAGAATACGGCGCCGAGATAGACGCCGTGGATCAGGCAGCCGGCGATGATCGCGTGCATGGCGCCGCGCCCGCTCGGCCAACGGTTGCCGGCCATGACGACCCACGTGCCGAGAATGGCCCCGGCAATAACAAACCGGATCGTCAGGAACAGGAACGGTTCCATGTAGGGCATGGCATAGCGGGCACCGATGAAGCCGGTGGCCCACAGGAGGACGAACAGGGCGGGAAAATAACGGACGGGCATGATGGGGACCGGATCACGGGATGAGTTGTGATGCAGGTTTATACGAACGCCGGTCCTGCAGCCAGATGTTGTTTTACGGGCCAGGTCCTAAGGCTGCGGTGTCAATCCGGCCAGGCCGATGATGTCTTCCCGTGTCACCCCTGCCGCGCGCAAGGAGCGCAGCGAGGTATCCCTGCGGCTCTTGGACAGCTTTTGGCCGTCGTGATCGAGGATCAACCTGTGATGGTGATAGATCGGTGGCTGCAGTCCGAGGATGGTCTGCAGCAGGCGGTGGATACCGGTGGCCTGGAACAGGTCCCTGCCGCGCACCACATGGCTGACGCCCTGCAGCGCATCGTCGATGACGACGGAGAGGTGATAGCTGGTCGGCATGTCCTTGCGGGCGATGATGACATCGCCCCAATCCTGCGGCCGGGCTGCGATATCGGATCCGCCATCCGCCGTTTCATGCCAGAACAAAGGCAGCCCCACGTGCGCAAGCGCGCGGTCCATGTGGAGCCGCCATGAAAACGGCTGCCCCTCATCCATGCGCCGCTGGCGCTCCCGTTTGGAAATCGTGCGGTCGATTGCGGGATAAAGCGCCGCGCCGTCCGGATCGTGCGGCCATACCAGCCCCTTGGCCGTGGCTTTCTGCATTTCCCGTTTGATGTCGCCCCGGCTGAGGAAGGCGGGGTATACCAGGTCCATGCGGATGAGGCGGTCGAGCACATCCCGGTAGACGCCGAAATGCTCCGACTGTCGGCGCACCGGCGTTTCCCAGTCAAGCCCCAGCCAGTGCAGATCCTCCTGCATGGCGGCTTCGAGTTCGGGCGTGCAGCGTTCGCGGTCGATATCCTCCATGCGCAGCAGAAGCCGCCCGCCGGCCGCCTGCGCCATCTGCCGGTTGAGCAGGGCGGAATAGGCATGGCCGAGATGCAGGTGGCCATTGGGACTGGGAGCAAAGCGGAAAACCGGGACAGTCATGAACTGGGATTCTTGCGTGAGGACCTTGTCGATTGATACGGTGTTTGTTCCGAGATGAAAAGTGAACGGTTCCATGCGCAGAATAGACACGCTTGACGATGTTGCGGAAGGGCTGACGGCCCTCCTGGCGGCACACCCCGAACTGGCGGCGATTGCCGAGCGGGCAGGGCCGTTGCCGCTGCGGCGGCGGGCACCGGGTTTCGAGAGCCTTGCCTCGGTCATCGTCTCACAGCAGGTATCAAAGGCCAGTGCCGATTCGATCTGGAAACGGCTGATCCAATTTGTCGATCCGCTGACCCCGGAAAACTACATCAGGGCGGGAGAGGAGGCCTGGCGCCTGGCGGGTCTTTCGCGCGCCAAGCAGGCGACGCTCGCCCGGATCAGCGAAGCGATCACGGCCGGAGAGCTTGATCTGTTCGACCTGTGTGACCGCCCCATCGACGAAGCCATGAGCGTCATGACCAATGTGAAGGGCATCGGGCCGTGGACGGCGGAAGTCTATCTCCTGTTTTCGGCCGGGCATGCGGATGTTTTCCCGTCCGGCGACGTTGCCCTGCAGCACGCCTATGCCCATGCCTATGCCGAATCAGTGAAACCTGATTCGAAATCCCTGCGTCTTTTGGCGGAGCGCTGGTCGCCGTGGAGGGGTGTCGCAGCCCGGCTTTTCTGGGCTTATTACGCCGCAACCCGTGGCCGGGATGGCACACCGGTTGGATGAAGTTGAAATAACGGGGTTTTTCGCAGCCTGCGATGCAATGGCGCTTCACATTCCTGTCACCTCGAGCTTACAATAATGGGGCCTGATGGTTGGACTGGGAGGTGATTCCTTGACAATAGCCGTCTCGCCGGACGGGTTACCGGCCCTGGTACTCAATGCGGACTACCGTCCGCTCAGTTATTATCCCTTGTCGCTGTGGTCCTGGCAGGACGCGATCAAGGCGGTCTTCCTTGACCGTGTGAATATCGTTGCCGAATACGAGCATGAGGTTTCCTCCCCCTCGTTCGCAATGCGGGTACCGAGCGTCGTTTCCCTCAAAACCTATATCAAGCCGTCGCGCACGCCTGCCTTTACGCGATTCAATGTTTTCCTGCGCGACCGGTTCGAATGCCAGTATTGCGGGTCGGAGGATGATCTGACCTTCGATCACGTGACGCCCCGTTGCGCCGGTGGTGCCACGATCTGGGAAAATGTCGTTGCGGCCTGTTCGCCCTGCAATCTGCGCAAGGGCGGCTTGATGCCGGATAAAGCCAAGATGTGGCCGCGGCAGAAGCCCTATGCCCCGACGGTGCATGACCTGCACAACAATGGCCGGCTGTTCCCGCCGAACCATCTGCATGAAAGCTGGATGGATTATCTCTACTGGGATGTCGAACTGGAGCCATAGGACCCCAGTTCCATTGTATCCGGCAAAGGCGGCGTCAGGCCGCCTTTTTTGTACCGCGAAAGGCGATGAGCGCGAGGATCAGGCTGGCAATCGCATTCCAGCCGGCAAAGGACAGGCCAAGCACACGCAGGGCCGCCGTATCGCATGCGGGCGGATGGATCGCATTCATGTCATTCAGGAGGTTGCCGGCATTGGTGGTGATCGACATGCTGACCGCCGTGCAATCGGTCGGTCCCGGCCAGAACTTCCATTCGACACCGGAGTGGAACACCGCAAGGCCGAGCCCGATCAGCATCAGGATGCCGCCGAGCGCCAGAAGCGTGCGCGTGAGGGCCGCAGGCCAGCGAAAGGCCGCCGCAAGCACGGCGAGTGCCATCAGCGGAATGCCCGCATAGTAGGGAAAGCGCTGCTCAAGGCACAATTTGCAGGGGAGATAACCGCCGATATACTGGAAGCCAAGCGCCGAGCCCACGGTGACGATCATGGCAAGGAGCAGGAAAACCGCTGTCTTGAGATGCGGCGAAGAGCGGGTCGTCGTCATGATGGGTCTGACATCCTCATTCAGGTTGGATCGTTCAGGAGCTGTAATAGTGCAGTATGGCGTAAAGCAGGATCAGCACGGCCGCCGCCGCCGCCGCGATCAGGCCCAGGCGCTTTTCGATGAAATGGCGGATCGGTTCGCCGTAACGGCGCAAAAGCCAGGCGAGAAAGAAGAAGCGGGCGCCGCGCGTGATCACTGCGGAAACGATGAACAGCCAGATGTTGACGTTGGCCGCACCGGACAGGATCGTCACGATCTTCATCGGCGGCAAATGGGCAAGGCCGGATGTGATCAGCAGCAGGAGGATCATGTCGGCGCTGGTCGATCCGCGCATCTGCTCGAAGGCATCGAGCTTGCCGTAGAATTCGAGCACGGGCTTGGCCAGGGCTTCATAGGCGTAATGGCCGAGGAACCATCCGGCGATACCGCCGAGCACCGAGAAGATCGTGGCAACAAGCGCGTAGCGGTAGGCGCGTTCAGGCCGTGCCAGCGCCATGGGCAGGTAGAGCACGTCGGCAGGAACGACGAAGACCGAGCTTTCGACAAAGGCAATGAATGCGAGCCAGACCTCAGCCGATTTGCGCGCGGCCAGTGACATTGTCCAATCATAAAGTCTGCGCAGCATGGCGTGATTCCTGTGGGTGTCGGTTCGATAAAGCTGGCGATCCTTACCCCATGCCCGGGGAAAACGGAATCGTTTCTATGGAAATTGTGTGCGGTTGACGATCTGGCATGCTGCGGCCGAGCTTTCCAGGCTGCAAATCGGCTGTAGCGGGCGGTGTTCGCCTTCGCAACACACAGAGATGTTATCCCGCCAGAAAACGTTGGAATGGTGTTGACCGGCGTGGGGTCTGCCTGTATTTGGCTTTGACGGCTGTGGTTCGCCCGCGGCCGGTGCACATTGCGGCCCCCTTGGCGGAATTGGTAGACGCGCCTGACTCAAAATCAGGTTCCGAGAGGAGTGCTGGTTCGATTCCGGCAGGGGGCACCATTCGTTTCCTGATAAATACAAAGCGAAGCGTCACAGAATTGTTGTTCCCGGCGGAATATGGTTAGTTCTGGAGGCGTCGACCAGACGTTGAACTTTGGCTCGGCGTGCCATTTTTGATTGCTTTTTGAATCAAGGGAGAACGCTGATGACACAGACTCCGACAATCATTCTCGTGCATGGATTTTGGGGTGGGGCCGCCCACTGGAGCAAAGTCATTGTAGAACTGAAGCGGCTTGGCCATACATCGCTGAAAGCCGTTGAATTGCCATTGACGTCCCTGGCGGATGATGCCGAGCGCACCCGCAAGATGATCGCGCAGGAAAGCGGTCCGGTGCTGCTGGTGGGCCATTCCTATGGCGGGGCCGTCATCACGGAAGCCGGCAACCATCCCAATGTGGCGGGCCTGGTCTATATCGCCGCCTTTGCGCCGGATGCCGGTGAGAGTCCGGGCGGGATCACCCAGAAGAATCCGCCGCTTGGCGCCGCCAATCTCGCACCCGACAGCGACGGCTATCTCTGGGTAAAGCAGGACAAATTCCACGAGAGCTTCTGCCAGGACCTGACGGCGGATGAGGGGCTGGTGATGGGTGTAACCCAGAAGGCGCCGCTCGCCAGCACCTTCGGCGATGAAATCACCAATCCGGCATGGAAGTCGAAGCACAGCTGGTACCAGATTTCGAGTGACGATCACATGATCCATCCCGCCAATCAGGCGTGGATGTCCGGCCGTCTCGGGGCGAAGAAGGTGATCACGCTGAAGGCAAGCCACGCATCGCTGGCCTCGAAGCCGGTCGAGGTCGCGGCCCTCATCGATGAGGCTGCAACGTATCAATAGCCTGAACTGTCGCGCGTGCCAGCCTCCGCATCCCCGTCGGAATGCGGAGGCTTTTGCATTCTATGCACGGCGCTTGCAACCCCTTATAATCCAACCCCTTATAATCGAAGCAAGGACCAACCACATAAGCCTTGGCGTTCCGATCTGGCGGCCGTGCCGTGGTGTCGTCATTCCAGGTCGTGTGCAGACGTGATCATGACGGGGTATTGCAATGCAATCTTTGGTGAATTTGAAGGTGACCTCGCCCGGTACGGGCGGCGGCACCTGGCCGGCTCAACGCAGTGAACTGCTCGACTGGCTGATGATCGAGACGCGCAATCAGCGCTTCATCGACAACATCCTGGTCGAGATGGGCGAACGGCTCGTGGATGCGGGCGTGCCCGTTGCCCGGATGTCGCTGCATCTGAGGATACAGCATCCGCAATGGCGTGGTGCCCGCATCCTGTGGAGGCGCGGTGCCGCAGAGGCGGAAATCCGCACATTCGAATATGGGGCCGAGCAGACTGCCGAATATCTGAACAGCCCGCTCAACGACATTTCCGAGGGAGCCGATGAGGTCCGGCTGCACTTTGACGCGGCCGGTGACACCGGGCAGGAATATTCGGTAGTGGGCGAACTGCGCGCCGAGGGGCTGACGGACTACGTGGCCTGGCCGCTGGAGCACACCCTTGGCAAGCGGCATGTGGTGACCTTCGCCACGGACCGGCCGGGCGGCTTCGGCGATGATCATATGGCTGTTCTGGCAGACCTGCTTCCCGCCCTGGCGCTGGTCAGCGAGATCCGGCTCAAGAACCGCTTCGCCCGCACGCTGCTCGAAACCTATGTCGGGCCGCATGCCAGCGAGCAGATTCTTGCCGGCGCCACCACCCGCGGCAGCGGCGTGACCGTGGGCGCGGCGATCCTGATCTGCGACCTGCGCGATTTCACCGCGATCTCGGACGCCTGGCCCCGCGACAATGTCATCGAGCTGCTCAACGGCTATTTCGATGCGATGTCGGAGCCCATCGAAAAATATGGCGGAGAAATCCTCAAATTCATGGGCGATGGCCTGCTGGCCATCTTTCCGCTGAGCAATCCGAAGGCCTGTACCGATCTGCTGCATGCGATCGCCGAAGCGCAGGCGGCCATGACCGCGTTGAATGCCGACCATGTCAGGGAAGGGCGCAAACCGCTGGGTTACGGCATCGGCGTTCACGTCGGGGATGTCATGTACGGCAACATAGGCTCGCGCAAGCGGCTGGATTTTACCGTCATCGGACCCGCAGTGAACATTGCCTCGCGCCTGGAAAGCCTGACCAAGCAGGTCAAACGCCCGGTTCTGCTGTCGAAAGCCTTTGTCGATTTGGCCGGGGTCGAATGCAACATGGAGAATCTGGGCTCCTACGCGCTCCGCGGGCTTGATGAACCCATTGATGTCTTTGCGTTCTCCGGCGATTGCCTTACTGTGGCAGAGATTCCAGCCTGATGTGGTGATTGGACATAACGAGGAGAATTCACATGGCCAATCCCCCGCGCCGGCCGGTAAACCCGATGGCAGCCGCCGAAGCACTGTTCAAGCCGGTTGCCAAGAAAATTGTTCTCCCTGTGCGTGAGACACCGGCGGTGCCCCATGCCAAGGAGCTCGTTTCGATCCGGATCGATCGCGCCGTGCTGGAGCACTTCCAGGCGGATGGTGCGGGATGGCAGGATCGCATCAATGATGTCTTGCGGGCTGCCGTTCAAAAGAAGACCTGAAGCCGGCACGCGGTACGCGCCAAACTGCCAAACCGGATATGCCAAGGTGAGATGATGAATGACTTTTATATTGGCCAGAAGGTCGTTTGCATCGATGACAAGTTCAAGAATGTCAGCATCGATCAACTGATCCGCAAAGGCCAGATTTACACGGTGCGCTGGGTCGGCATGTACAAGCACTATGTCGATGGCGAGTTTGTCGGCATCAAGGTCGAGGAAATCCATCGCGGCAATGACGATGGCCCGGAGGGCTATGGCGCGGCCGACATGCCCTATCGCGCGACGCGCTTCCGTCCGCTGGTCAAGGACAAGATCGGTTCCCTGCGCAAGCTTCTGGCGCCCAAGCCGGATGCACCGGTCGAGCCGGAAAAGCCTGCGCCCGTGAAAAAGAAGGAAAAGGTGTAGGCCTTACGCAGGCCTGCATCATTTCCGGCCGGTCAGTCCGCGCAACCGTTCGCGGACGATACGGGCAATGTTCTGGGTGCGCCGGTAGAGATGGATCTGCGAGGCGGCCTGGCGGGCCGCGCGATCCGATGCCGGGGTCAGGCCGATCACCAGCGTGCCGATGCTTTCGCGTTCCTGAAACAGGCGGGATGCGACGGGATGATCGGGAACGGCGCAGGAATCGGTGCGATCGATGTTCGGATCGTCCAGGTGGTTCTTCAGCATCTCGATCATCAGGAGAACGCCGGGCGAATAGGCGGCAAGGCTTTCGTCATAGGCCGTTTTCCAGGTCCACGCCTGTCCGGCCTCGACGAAGACCACCAGAACGGCAATCGTCCGGCCATCCAGCTCGAGTGTGTGGATGCGGGCGAGATCGCGGCCCGCGAGATTGTTGACGGCTTCGCGGGCAAATGCCGCGCGGAACCGGTCGACCGCCATAGCCGAGCCGCGCTGGCCTTTCCAGCCGCTGGCTTCCACCGCGAGGAAATCCTCGAGCCGCGCGCGGATATCGTCTTCCGTGCGGCTGACCGTATAGGTCAGCTTGCCCTGTTCCGCCAGACGCCGCCACAACCGCCTGTATTCCTTGGCGTGCCGTGTTCCCAGCGCTTCGCGCAGATAGGCGTCGCCCTCCTGCGTGCTTTCCAGGAATGGCCGCTCCACGGTGCCAATGGTGGTCGTGGGCAGGTTGCGATCAAGCGCGACCGAACGGAAAAGCTGGGCGACGGGACGGTTGAGGAGAAGATCGGGCAGCACCAGAACTTCCGGAAACTTGAGATGCTTGCGCGCAAGCATATCGAAGAGGTCGTTGAGGACGCCGACGGGATCGTCGCGATCGATCAGCGGGGTGCCCTGCGGCCCGAACGGCGTAGCCCAGGCCCGCAGGATCGATGCGGAAAAGGTAAAGCCGGGGCGCTCGATCGTATAGGGCATCAGGAAGCGCAGGCGGCTCTTCACGTCATTCTCGTCGCGCACGACCATGAAGCGCACCTGACGGTCATCGAGGCGGGGCATGGCAGGCGCCAGGAAACGCGGATTGAAGAAGACGTTCGGTTCGATGGTCCGGTAGGCGAGGTGTTCCAGCTCCTCCGAAAGATCGAATCCGGCGGAAGCGGAATAGACGGACAATTTGCGCGGCACGCCGCGGCTTCCCAGGGTTTCCTCGATCTGCTTGGCCGCATCACGCGATTCAAAGCCGGCCAACTGCGAAATGATCTGCGAGGACGGGCCGCCGGCCAGTTCTTCGAGAAGCGGTATTGCAGCCATCAGATCTCTTCCTTGGCAGGATTCCTGCCGGCGAAAACAAACATTGTGATGTTGAGACGGTTGTAAACGGTCAACGCCAGAACAAGCGCTTCAAACACCATCGAGGCGGCCGTGGCGCAGGCTGCGCCTGCAAGGCCGTATCGTGGTATCATAAAAATGCTGAGGCAAATATTAACGACCAGAGTAATCGCGTAAACGATGGCGCAGATTTTCTGCTTTCCCGCCATGTTCAAAAGACTTTCGGCCGGTCCGACCGAAGCGCGCGCCACCACGCCGATCACCATGATGAACAGCAGCGGATAACCTTCGGTGAACTGTGCACCGAAAAGCCACAGCAACGGCTCGCCCAGAACCAGCAGGACGATGGCCATGGCCAGCGACGGCCAGAACGTCCAGCGCGCCGTGTCGCGGGCGAACTGTTCGAGCCGGGTATGGTCGAAATTCTGCATCAACTCCGAGTAGCGCTGGGCCGCGCCCGCCTTCACCGAGAAGTAGACGAAATGCACCAGGGCAAGCAGCTTGACGGTGGCATAATAGGTGGCGACCTTGTCGGGATCCATGTATCGCCCGACCATCAGGACGTCGGCATTGGTCAAAAGAAAAAAGAACCCCTCGACCAGAAAGATCGGCAAGGATACGGCGAGCCAGTCGCGGAAATGGATGGCGCGGGGGCCGGGCGGCACGACGCCGCCGAAGCGCTTGCGCACCGCAAAGAACTGCAGAACCGATGTCACATAGGTCGCAATAACGGCGGAGCCGAGAGCCGTCATGGCCGTCGGCGCCAGACCGCTGATATGGGCGATGCTCATGACCACGAGGGTCAGGACGGGACGGATGATATAGGTCGGGGTCAGGGCAACCAGCACCCACGAGCGCGAACGCGCCGTTCCATCAAGCGTATCGCCAAGGGCAATCATGGGCAGGCATATCAGTCCGACGAGGAACGGCGCGATGTAGTAGGTCTCGATCAGGTCGCGCAAGGTGTAGATGAGAACGGCACCGGCCAGGGCAATGCCGGTGGTCATGCTGACCGCAAATGTCTTGCTGGTGAACAAAATCCCGCGCAGGAGGTCATATTGCCTGCGCTCCAGATATTCCGGTACGAAGCGGATGACGGTGGTCTGGAAGCCGAGGCAGGACAGGTTCCCAAGGATGACGACCGTCACCCACACGAGAACGAAGATGCCGTATTCGAACGGGCCCATCCAGCGGGCAAAGATCACCTGGGAAATCAGGGCAATGCCCGCGCTGATCACGCGGACGAGGAAGGCAATCAGGGAGACGCGCTGGGCAACGGCGTGCTCGTTCGAGCCGTCAAGCAACTGATCCAGGCGCGATAACCAGGGACGAAGACGCAGTGACAGCTTTTCCGGTAAAAATCGGTCTGCAGTCGTTACCGCAGAAAATCGCACGCGCAGCTCCACCTGTTGGCATTCCAAGGAGATATAGTCCGTAAACGTTTAAAAAACGTTCGGCCAGACCGACAGTCGCAACGGGTTCGAAAAAAGCAAAAGGCCGCGTCGTTGGACGCGGCCTTCTGTGGGCGTGTCAGGCGAACGAGCCGTGACAATGCTTGTATTTCTTACCCGATCCGCAGGGGCAGGCCTCGTTGCGGCCGATCTTGCCCCAGGTCTTCGGGTTGTTCGGATCGCGTTCTTCCGGGCTCACGACGCGCAGGTCTTCGAGCACGGCCGTATCGCCGAAATCATCCTCGCCGGTCAGGCCGTCAAAATGGTGGACTTCCATGGGCGGCAGTTCCGGCGACGGCGCTTCGGCGGCCTCGCGCACGATCTCGACGCGCATCAGCTGCGTCGTCACGTTCTGGCGAAGATTGGTCAGCATCGTCTGGAAGAGTTCAAAACCTTCGGTCTTGTACTCGTTGAGCGGATCGCGCTGCGCATAGCCGCGGAAACCGACGACCGAGCGCAGGTGGTCGAGATTGACCAGATGTTCGCGCCACAGCGCATCCATCGTCTGCAGGATGACCGATTTCTCGACATAGGCCATGATTTCCGGGCCGAAACGTTCGGCACGGTCGCCAGCAGCCTTTTCGACGGCTTCAAACAGCCGTTCGCGCAGGTCTTCCGGGGCAATATTGTCTTCGTTCGCCCAGTCGGTGATCGGCAGGTCGAGATTGAGGATGGTACGGACATCCTCGTCCAGCTGCTTCACGGTCCACTGTTCGGCATAGGCGCCTTCAGGGGCATGACGCTGGATCAGGTCATCAACCACGTCTTCGCGCATTTCCGCGGTGGTCTGGCTCAGATCCGTGCCGTCCATCAGTTCGAGACGCTGTTCGAAGATCACCTTGCGCTGATCATTCATCACGTCATCGTATTTCAGGAGGTTCTTGCGGATGTCGAAGTTGCGGGCTTCGACCTTCTTCTGCGCCTTTTCCAGGGCCTTGTTGATCCAGGGATGGACGATGGCCTCGTCTTCCTTCAGGCCCAGCTTCTGCAGCATGCCGTCCATGCGCTCGGAACCGAAAATGCGCATGAGATCGTCCTGCAGCGACAGGAAGAACTTTGACCGGCCCGGATCGCCCTGACGGCCGGAACGGCCGCGCAGCTGATTGTCGATACGGCGGCTTTCATGGCGCTCGGTGGCCAACACGTAGAGACCGCCGGCGGCAAGCGCCTTCTCCTTCAGACGGGCGATATCATCGCGGATGGCGGCTTCCTTGGACTTGCGCTCTTCGCCCTCGGCCATATCCGCGAGCTCGTGCTTGACGCGCATCTCGAAATTGCCGCCGAGCTGAATGTCGGTACCGCGGCCAGCCATGTTGGTAGCAATGGTGATGGCGCCGGGGACACCGGCCTGGGCGACGATATAGGCTTCCTGCTCGTGATAGCGGGCGTTCAGGACCTGGAAGTCCTTGAAGCCTTCCTTGCGCAGGCGCTCGGCCAGCTGTTCCGATTTCTCGATCGACGTGGTGCCGACGAGAACCGGCTGGCCCTTGGCGCGCGCTTCGTGGATGTCGCGAACGATCGCCTTGTATTTTTCCTCGACCGTCCGGTAGACCTCGTCATCCTCGTCAATGCGCTTGACCGGATTGTTGGTCGGGATTTCCGTGACTTCCAGGCCGTAAATGTTGCCGAATTCTTCCGCTTCCGTCGATGCAGTACCGGTCATGCCGGCCAGCTTGTTGTACATGCGGAAGTAGTTCTGGAAGGTGATCGAGGCCAGGGTTTGGTTTTCCGGCTGGATCGTCACATGTTCCTTGGCTTCCAGCGCCTGGTGCAGGCCTTCCGAGAAACGACGGCCCGGCATCATGCGGCCGGTGAACTCGTCGATGATGACGATTTCGTCGTTGCGGACGATATAGTCCTTGTCGCGCTGGAACAGCTTGTGGGCGCGCAGGGCATTGTTGACGTGATGGACCACGGCAACGTTCTCGATGTCGTAGAGACCTTCGCCCTTCAGATGGCCGGCGGCCTTCAAAAGGTTTTCCAGCTTTTCCGTGCCTTCTTCGGTGAAGATCGCGGTCTTCTGCTTCTCGTCGATTTCGTAGTCGACCGGCTCAAGCGGCAGAATGAACGTGTCGATGAGATTGTAGAAATCCGAGCGGTCATCGAGCGGGCCGGAAATGATCAGCGGCGTGCGGGCTTCGTCGACCAGGATCGAATCCACTTCGTCGACGATCGCGTAGTTGTGACCGCGTTGCACCATCTGCGCACGCTCATATTTCATGTTGTCGCGCAGATAGTCGAAGCCGAGTTCGTTGTTGGTGGCGTAGGTGATGTCGGCGGCGTAGGCGGTGCTGCGTTCCTCGTCATCGAGGCCATGCACGATGATGCCGTAGCTGAGCCCGAGGAAGTTGTAGAGCTGGCCCATCCACTGCGCGTCGCGGCTGGCGAGATAGTCGTTGACCGTGACGACGTGAACGCCCTTGCCTTCCAGCGCATTGAGGTAGACCGGCAGGGTCGCAACCAGCGTCTTGCCTTCACCGGTGCGCATTTCCGAGATGCCGCCGCCGTGCAGGACCATGCCGCCGATGAGCTGCACGTCGAAGGGGCGCATGCCGAGAACACGCTTGGCCGCTTCACGCACAACGGCAAAGGCCGGCACGAGCAGATCGTCAAGCTTGGTTCCGCTGGCAAGGCTTGCACGGAATTCCACCGTCTTTGCCTTCAATTCCTCGTCAGTGAGTGACGACATTTCAGCTTCGAGCGCATTGATCTGTTCAACGCGCGGCTTGAAGCCTTTGACACGGCGCTCATTGGAAGAGCCGAAAATCTTGCGGGCGAGGCCGCCGAAACTGACCATCCCTGGTCCTCTCTTGTTCGTTTCGCTAGGAAAACCTAGCTTTTAGGGTCCGAAGCCCGGCATGGAGAATGCCTGATACAATACGGACACTGAGTCAAATGTATAAGCCTATCTGTTGCCAAGCTATCTGGACGCAAAGCCGATGGACAGATAAGAGGGGGCTCGAATGATGTCAATGTTGAAGCAGCACGCAGTTGATCGCTTCGTCAAGGCAAAATTCTGCCGTAATCATAGCCCGTACCGGTCCTCCTAAGGAGAAATTGACCTATGAACCAATTGCGTAAAACCCTTTCATTCATGACTGCTGCTGTGTTTTTGACCGGTGTTTCCTCCGTGGCCATGGCCCAGGATGCCGGTAAAGCCGGTGCTGCAAAACCGGATGCCGCCAAGGCGGATGCCGTCAAGGCCGATCCGAACAAGGTGCTGGCCACGATCAATGGCGACAAGATCACTTCCAAGGACGTCGACCAGATTTCCGCCGATCTCGATCCGCAGTTCGCCCGTCTTCCGGACGAGCAGCGTCGTTTGGCCGCTCTGGCCGCCATCATCGACATCAAGGCCCTGGCCGCCAAGGCGGAAGCCGAGAAGCTGGATGCCACGCCGGAATTCAAGGCACGCATGCAGTTCCTGAAGGATCGTGCCCTGCACAATGATTTCTTCAAGCAGCAGGTTGTCGACAAGATCACCGACGCCGATGTGCGCGCCCGCTATGACAAGGAAATGGCAGCAATGCCGCCGCAGAACGAAGTTCGCGCCCGTCATATCCTGGTCAAGACCAAGGAAGAAGCCGAAGCGATCATCAAGCAGCTCGACGGCGGCGCTTCCTTCGAAGACGTTGCCAAGGCAAAGTCGACCGACGGATCGGCAGCACAGGGCGGCGATCTCGGCTATTTCTCCGCCGGACAGATGGTCCCGGAATTCGAAAAGGCGGCAATGGCGCTTGATGTCGGCAAATACACCAAGGAACCGGTCCAGACACAGTTCGGCTTCCATGTCATCAAGCTGGAAGACAAGCGCGTGCAGCAGCCGCCGGCGTTCGATCAGGTCAAAGATCAGGTGAAGTCGATCCTCATCCGTGAACGCTATGTCGAGCTGGTCAAGAAGGAACGCGCCGACCTGAAGATCCAGTATACCGACCCGGAAACCGAAAAGGCCATGAAGGCCGCTACGGACGCCCAGGAACAGTAATATCCTGGCCCGGGATTTCGGTCCCGGGCCTTGACCCCTTTGAAAATGCCTCCGCACTGAACCTTGTCAAACACCTTTTCGAGGTAACCGATGTCCACGTCTGTCTCTCCCCTGGCTCCCAAACATGTCCCGGCCATGCCCGAAATTCGCGGCGTCCGGATCGCAACCGCCGAAGCGGGAATCAAATATAAGGGCCGAACGGACGTTCTCCTGATCGTATTCGACAAGCCGGTGGCGGTAGCCGGTGTGTTTACCCGGTCCAAATGCCCGTCAGCGGCGGTGGATTTCTGCCGTGACAGCCTGAGCGGCGGCAAGGCCCGCGCGGTTGTCGTCAATTCCGGCAATGCCAATGCCTTCACCGGCAAGAAGGGCCGCGAGTCGACCAAGGCGACGGCGGCCGCCGCCGCCAAGGCAATCGGCTGCAAGCCCGGCGAAGTGTTTCTGGCCTCCACCGGAGTCATCGGCGAACCGCTGGATGCCGGCAAGTTCAGCCACCTGCTTGAGGATATGGCCAGGAGCGCCACGTCCGAACGCTGGCAGGACGCGGCCAGCGCCATCATGACAACCGATACATTCCCTAAGGTTGCAACCGAAACCGTCCTGCTTGGCGGTGTGCCGGTGACCATCAACGGTATCGCCAAGGGCGCGGGCATGATCGCCCCCGACATGGCGACGATGCTGTCCTTCGTGGCGACGGATGCGCCGATCGCCTCCGATATCCTGCAGAAACTCCTGTCCAAGTCGGTGGGCAAGAGCTTCAACTCCGTGACGGTCGATAGCGACACCTCGACATCCGATACACTGCTGCTGTTCGCAACGGGCACCGCTGCCGAACGCGGGGCGGAACCGGTGACGAAGGAAAAGGACAAGCGCCTGAAAGCCTTTGCCAAGGCACTCGACCGCGTGTTGAAAAACCTGGCCCTGCAGGTCGTGCGCGACGGCGAGGGCGCGCGCAAGATGCTCGAGATTACCGTGACGGGCGCGACGTCCTCGCGTTCGGCCAAGCGTATCGCCCTGTCGATCGCCAATTCACCGCTGGTCAAGACGGCGGCGGCCGGCGAGGATGCCAATTGGGGCCGTATCGTCATGGCGGTCGGCAAGGCCGGCGAGCCGGCGGACCGTGACCGTCTTGCCATCTGGTTCGGCGATATCCGCGTCGCCCGCCATGGCGAGCGCGATCCGGACTATTCGGAAGCCGCAACATCCGACTACATGAAAAACGAGGACATTGCCGTCAAGGTCGATATCGGGCTCGGCAAGGGCAAGGCCACGGTCTGGACCTGCGACCTCACCAAGGAATATGTGACGATCAACGGCGATTACCGCAGCTGATGGATTTGGATCGGAGCACGATGCCGCTGGCGCAGATCCGGCAGATCGAGGCTGTCGGGTTCAGGGCCTGGCCAGCCGCGTCGGTTCACTACGACGGCAGCTGGGCGATCCGCATGACGGCGTGCCACCCGTCCAAACGCCTGAACTCGGTCAATCCGCTCGATCCGGGCGACACGGACAATATGGAACAGCGTGTTGCCCGCGCTGTTCAACGTTTGCGCGCCTATGGCCGTCCGCCGGTGTTTCGCCTGTCGCCGCTCGCGCCCGCGGCGCTGGATGCCTATCTCGATGCGTCGGGCTGGTCGCGCTTTGATGAGTCCCTCGTCATGGTGGCGGATCTCGGAAACATCGATCTGTCCGATGCCATTGACCAGATTCCCCTGCGCGATACCGGCCGGTACGTCGATGCCGCGGTCGCAGTGCAGCAGGAAAATCCATCGGCCAAGCCCGGCCTGATCGAGGTAATCAATGCCATTCGTCCGGCCAAGGGCCTCTTTGTCGTCGAAGAGGACGGCGAGCCGGTTTCGACGGCGATCTGCGTGCAGGACGGTGTGCTGGCAGGCCTGTTCAACATCGGCACGCTGGCGGCGAGCCGCCGCAAGGGGCATGGGCGGATGATCGTCAAATCGGCCATCAAGTGGGCCGCGCAGCATGGCGCCAAGCGGGGCTGGCTGCAGGTGGAAGCCGACAACGCCGGTGCCATTGCACTTTATGAGAAGATCGGCTTTGCCGAGGCATACCGTTACGCTTACCGGCAGGCGCCAGACGCATGAGCGATACACCCAAACACCCCATCCTGCTTGTAACGGCCTGTGCGCTCGTCGATACCGACGGGCGGGTGTTGCTGACCCAGCGGCCGGAAGGCAAGTCGCTGGCCGGCCTGTGGGAGTTTCCCGGCGGCAAGGTGGAGCCGGGCGAAACGCCGGAGGAAAGCCTGATCCGCGAACTGCAGGAAGAACTGGGAATCACAGTCAAGCCGGCATGTCTGGCGCCGCTGACCTTTGCCAGTTTCACCTACGAGACATTCCATCTGCTGATGCCGCTGTTCATCTGCCGCCGCTATGAGGGTATTCCGCGCTCCATGGAAGGCCAGGCACTGAAATGGGTGCGGCCGAAAGACATGCGCGATTACCCGATGCCGCCTGCCGATATCCCGCTGATCCCGTTCCTGATCGACCTTCTCTGACAGCAAATCATGGTTAAGATTTCATCACCGTCAAATTAACCCAAATCGTTAATCGATCCTTCACGCGAATGGGCGACTTTTAATCAAGGACGGATCAATTTTTCCAGGTGGTGCATGGGGTATAAATTCGACAATCTCGACGAGGCTGCAGCGCAGACCAGGACATTCCTGGGTGCGGGAACTGGCATCTTGCGCATAACCCTTTTGTTCGGTTCTGCTGCAATCGCACTCGCACTGGTTGTTGCGCCGCTTGCCGACCGCAAGTCGAAATCCGTGGTGGACTACGCGTCGAGCCGATCCATCGACACGATGTCGACCGGCTCGATCAAGAAGGCGGCGCCGTCCGAATACACGATCCGCCGCAGCGTTTTGCAGAAGTCTCCCGATTCCGTCTGCATCCTCAACAGCAACGGCAGCAAAAGCGGCGACTGCTGAGTCTGCCGGCTATTTCTTTTCCAGGGTTTCGACGTCTTTGAGGAAATCGGCGAGCGACGCCTTGGCGGAGCCGGGCTTCAATGGCTTCTGCTGCGATTCATGCGCCGCCCAGCCGGACATCCAGATAAATGAGAAGGTTGCCCGGATCCGGCCATCCGGATCGCTGAAGCGTTCCGCATAGATTTCAGCCGCCCGCAGGAAGAAGCGGCGGGTCAGCGGCTTGCGCGACCGCCCGAAGAGAATGTTCTGCATGCCCATGGCCCGCAAATCGCGCATCAGCGCGAACAAGGAATCATAGCGCACCGTGTAGGTTTCGATATCGGTCACCGGCAGGGTGAAACCCGCGCGCTGCAACAGGCCGCCGACATCGCGCACGTCGGCAAAGGGCGCAACGCGCGGCGACGCCCCGCCGCTGATTTCGCTTTCGGCGGCCAGCAGAACCTCACGCAGCTCCGACAGGGTGGCCTCGCCGGCCATGGCGCCGAGGAACAGGCCGTCCGGCTTGAGCGCGCGTCTGATCTGCAGCAGCGTCCCGGGCGTATCGTTGGTCAGGTGCAACGACAAGAGTGAAACGATCAGTCCGGCACCCGCCGGCTTCAAGGGCAGCATTTCCTCATCGGCAACGACGGAGGGAAACGCCGCATCGAGAAAACGGACATCCTGTTCGATACGGATGATGCTGCCGGCCTTGCCGGAACGTTCGATCGCCTTGGCTGCCAGTCCGGTGTGGCTGGCGAGATCGACGGCGACGTCGAAACTGCGTTCGACGGCGGACAGGCGCTCTTCCAGATCATCGGCGGCACGGGCAAGCAGGAAGTCGCCCGTCATCCCGTGCTGGCGAAGCGCGCGCAGGCGCCTTTGCCGAAGCAAATTCCGATCGAAGATCCTGTGCTGATCCATTCCGAATTTCTCTGATCAATGTATAGTTCTTCCCGCTAAATGCGTCGCCCCGGATGGAATTGCAATGGAAACCGCCCGCGCTTTTGCGCGCATCGTGACAAATCGCCTGTTCATGCTGCTGTTTCCGCCGGTTTGTGCGGAATGCCAGAGCCTTGTCTGCGAGCCGGGCAGCCTTTGCGCGGCCTGCTGGTCAAAAGTCCGCTTTATCGAAAAGCCCTATTGTCCGGTGCTCGGCATTCCCTTCAGCCATGATCTCGGCGCGGAAATTCTCTCGGCCGAGGCAATCGCCGATCCGCCGCCGTTCCGCCGCGCGCGATCGGTTGCCGTCCATGAGGGGGCGATCAGCACCATGGTGCACCGGCTGAAATACAGCGACCGGACCGACCTTGGCCCCTGGATGGCCCGGTGGATGGCACGGGCCGGCAGCGAACTGCTGGCGGAATGCGATGTCATCGTCGCGGTGCCCCTGCATGCGCGGCGGTTCTGGCTGCGCCGGTTCAACCAGTCCGCCGAACTTGCCCACCATCTCAGCTGGATCAGCGGCAAGCCGTTCGAGCCCGGCGCCCTGAAACGGGTCAAGCCGACCCGGCAGCAGGTCGGACTCGGCGCCGCGGAACGCGCGGTGAATGTGAGGGGCGCGTTCAAGGTGCCGGACAACCAGGATATCAGGGTGCGCGGACGCAGGGTTCTCCTGATCGATGATGTCTATACGACCGGCGCAACGGTGAAGGCTGCAACCCGCGCTTTGCTGCGCGGCGGCGCTTCCGGCGTCGATGTCTTGACCTTTGCACGGGTTCTGTCGAAAGAATTATCTGTCTAACAGTTGTTTTGCGGAAAAAACGGGTCTTTGCGCTTTGATTGCGGACGCCTATATAGACTTTATAGTGGAGTATGATGATGGTTGATGTCACAATCTATACGCGCGATGGCTGCGGCTATTGCACGGCTGCCAAGGGCCTTCTGGACAAGAAGGGCGTGGCTTTTGTCGAACACAATGCAACGGCGCAACCCGATGCGCGGCAAGCCATGCTGGCGCGCGCCAATGGGCGCACGACCTTTCCGCAGATTTTCATTGGCGCCGTGCATGTCGGCGGTTGCGATGACCTTTATGCGCTTGAACAGCAGGGGCGTCTTGACCCGCTGCTGAAGACCGGCGCACTGGCGTAAGGAACGGACAATGAGCTCATTTCGTGCAGCGGCCATCCAGATGCGCTCCGGCGTCGATCCCCAGCGCAATGCGAACGATCTTGCCGGTTATGTGGCCGACGCGGTCGGCCAAGGCGCCGTCTACGTGCAGACGCCCGAAATGACGGGCGCGCTGCAGCGCGACCGCAAGGCGCTCGCCGATGTTCTGCGCGCGGAAGAGGACGATGTCATCGTGCGCACCGCGTCGGAACTGGCGGCAGAACACGGCATTCACCTGCATATCGGCTCGACCGCCATTGCCCGCGAAGACGGCAAGATCGCCAACCGCGCCTTTCTGTTCGGACCGGATGGCAAGATCATCACCCGCTATGACAAGATCCACATGTTCGACGTCGATCTCGACAATGGCGAGAGCTGGCGCGAGTCGGCTGTTTACGCACCGGGTGCGGATTCCGTCGTTGCCACGCTGCCCTTCGCGCGGCTGGGTTTTGCCATCTGCTACGATGTGCGCTTCCCGCAGCTGTTCCGCGCACAGGCCTTGGCCGGTGCCTCCGTTCTGACGGCTCCGGCGGCATTCACGCGCCAGACGGGCGAGGCGCACTGGCATGTCCTGCAGCGCGCCCGCGCCATCGAGAACGGTGCCTTTGTCATTTCGGCGGCGCAGGGCGGCGTGCATGAGGATGGCCGCGAAACCTTCGGTCATTCGATCATCATTGCGCCGTGGGGCGAGGTTCTGGCGGAAGCCAGCCACGCGGACCCGGCCGTGATCGTCGCCGATATCGATCCCTCCCTGAGTGCGGCAGCCCGGTCGAAGGTCCCCAATCTTAAAAATGCCCGCCCGTTTGGTCTGGTCATTCAGTCGGATGACGGCCAGAGCGAGAGGCAATCGGCCGCGTCATGATCCGCTTTTCCCTTCACTGCGCGCAGGACCACGAATTCGAAGGGTGGTTCCGCAGCAATGATGATTTCGACGACCAGTCGAAGAAGCGGCTGGTCACGTGTCCGGTCTGCGGTTCACACAAGGTGGACAAGGCATTGATGGCTCCTTCCGTGACCACCGCACGGCAGAAGGAGAAGATGGCCGTTGCCATGAGCAAAATGGTCAGCGAGCTGAAGGAAGTCGCGCGGAAGGTGCGCGAGAATGCCGATTATGTCGGCGCTGATTTTGCCGAGGAAGCGCGAAAGATCCATTTCGGCGAAGCGGAGCAGCGCGGGATTTACGGCGAAGCCTCGGGCGAGGAGGTGCAGTCGCTGCTGGAAGACGGCGTCGACATCATGCCATTGCCGACCTTCCCTGAAGACCACAATTGACCTTGCCACTTTAACGCGAACGTCTAAGCTGCCGCAGTCTTCACAGTCCTGCCGGATGCATCCATGCCATTTCTGAATTCCGCTCCCGCGCTGCTCGTCCTGACCGGCGCCTTCCTCGGATTGACGCTGCCGTTCGGCAAGCTGGCCTTTGGCGCCGGAATAACCCCGGCAGTCTGGGCCTTCGTGATTTCGACGGGTGCTGGCGTCGTGCTCCTGCTGGCGTTTCTGGCCATGGGGAAGCGGCCGCTGCTCAACGGGCGCATGGCGCGGTATTATCTCGTGACGGCGCTGATTTCCTATGCCATTCCCAATCTGATGACGCTGTCGGCCATTCCGCATCTCGGGTCAGGCTTTACCGGCATCATGTATACGCTCTCGCCCGTCTTCACCCTGTTGCTGTCGATGCTCTTCAAGATCAAGCGGCCGAATATGCTGGGATTGCTCGGCATTCTCACGGGATTTGCCGGGGCGGTGCTCGTCGGCTTCACCAGGGGGCAGGTGGGACAGCCGGCCGAACCGTTCTGGGTTATCGTCGGCCTGCTCATTCCGGTCCTGCTGGCGCTCGGCAACGTCTATCGTACCGTCGACTGGCCGCAAGGTGCCGATCCGACCGAGCTTGCGGCGGGCAGCCACCTGACGACAGCCCTGTTGCTGATTCCGGTTATTTTCTACGCCAGCGGCAGTTTTGCCGTCGGGCCGCTTGGCAATGTGCCGTGGCTGGTGGTGGCGCAGGTTCTCGCTTCCACCTGCATGTTTGCACTGTATTTCCGTCTGCAGGCCGTCGGCGGCCCGGTTTACCTCAGCCAGATCGGCTATGTCGGCGCTGCCGTGGCGCTGATCGCCGGAACGCTGTTCCTCGGCGAAAGCTACCAGCTGGCGACGTGGGCCGGGGCGGTCATCATCACCATCGGCGTGCTGATGACGACCAAGGCCCAGCGGATGATGACGAAGGCTACGGCCTGATTGCCAGCACCATGTAGTTGACGTCGGTATCGGTCGAACGGTTCCAGCTGTCGGCGAGGGGATTGTAGGTGACGCCGACCTTCTCCGTGATTTCGAGCCCGGCCTGTGTCAGCGGCCCCTCAAGCTCTTCCGGACGCACCAGCTTTTCGTACTGGTGGGTGCCGCGCGGCAACCAGCGCAAGACATATTCGGCGCCGAAAATGGCAAGGCCGAGTGCTTTCAACGTGCGGTTGATGGTGGCGACAAAGGTCACGCCGCCCGGCTTGACCATCTGTGCACAGGCGGTGAGGTAAAGCTCCACATCGGCGACATGCTCGACCACTTCCATGTTCAGGACGATATCGAACTGCTCCCCGGCCTCTGCCAGCGCTTCGGCTGTCGTGGCACGGTAATCGATATCCAGGCCGCTCTGGGTAGCATGAATTTTGGCCACTTCGATATTGGTCTCGCTGGCATCGGCGCCGACAACGGCGGCACCCAGCCGCGCCATCGGCTCGCACAGCAGGCCACCGCCGCAGCCGATGTCGAGCAGGCGCAGGCCGGCAAACGGCCGTGGGCTGTTCGGATCGATACCGTAATGGGCACAGACCTTTTCCTTGATGTAGGCGAGGCGCGTCGGGTTGAACTTGTGCAGGGGGCGGAACTTGCCCTGCGGATTCCACCATTCGGCCGCCATGCGCGAAAAACGGTCTACTTCGGCGGCATCGATCGTGCTGCGTTGGGCTTCGGTCATGGCAACGTCCTTTTTGCTGCCTTTGGAGTGGCCCCTTCCGGCAAAAAATGTCAAGACGCAAATCGTCTCGCGTTCTTGCAGTTGCGTCATAATTTCGTTATGGGAAACCGCGCTCCGCTTTCGACAGGGCGGATCGTTTTCGATCCCATTTTCAAGCCTTTCCAGAACGGTATTTCCCATGGCACGCATTGTGATGAAATTCGGCGGCACTTCGGTGGCCGATATCGACCGCATCCGTAATGTGGCCCGGCATGTCAAACGTGAAGTTGATGCAGGGCACGAAGTCGCGGTCGTCGTTTCCGCAATGGCAGGGAAAACCAATGAGCTCGTCGCCTGGACCCGCCAGACATCGCCGATGCACGATGCCCGCGAATACGATGCCATTGTCGCCTCCGGCGAGCAGGTGACGGCGGGATTGCTTGCGGTTGCCCTGCAGCACATGGGCGTGCATGCACGGTCCTGGCAGGGCTGGCAGATTCCGATCAAGACGGACAATGCCCATGGCGCGGCGCGGATCATCGACATTGACGGCTCTTTCCTGATCGAGCGTTTCAAGGAGGGCCAGGTTGCCGTTATCGCCGGTTTCCAGGGCATTGGCCCGGATAACCGCATTTCGACGCTCGGCCGTGGCGGTTCGGATACGAGCGCCGTGGCGATTGCCGCCTCGGTCAAGGCAGACCGTTGCGACATCTACACGGATGTCGATGGCGTTTACACCACCGATCCGCGTGTCGAACCGAAGGCCCGCCGGCTGTCACGCATTTCGTTTGAAGAAATGCTCGAGATGGCGTCCCTTGGGGCGAAAGTTCTGCAGGTGCGGTCTGTCGAGCTTGCGATGGTGCACAAAGTGCGCACATTTGTGCGATCCAGTTTCGAAGACCCCGATGCGCCGGGCATGGGTGATCTGATCAATCCGCCCGGTACACTTATTTGCGACGAGGAAGAAATCGTGGAACAGCAGGTTGTAACAGGAATTGCCTACGCCAAGGACGAAGCTCAGATTTCCTTGCGCCGTGTTGCAGACCGTCCCGGTATTTCCGCCGGCATTTTCGGCCCGCTGGCCGAAGCGCACATCAATGTCGACATGATCGTGCAGAACATCTCCGAGGACGGATCGAAAACCGACATGACCTTTACGGTTCCCTCGGGCGATCTCGACAAGGCGCTGGCTGTTCTGGAAAAGGTCAAGGCAGAGATCGGTTGTGACATCATCCAGTCGGAAGCCGGCATGGTTAAGGTTTCGGTGATCGGTATCGGTATGCGAAGCCACGCGGGCGTTGCGGCAACGGCATTCCGCGCATTGGCGGACAAGGGCATCAACATTCGCGCCATCACCACCTCGGAAATCAAGATTTCCATTCTGATCGACGGTCCCTATGCGGAACTTGCGGTTCGGACTTTGCATTCTGTCTACGGTCTGGATAAGCATTAATTTACCGTCTAAGACAGAGATTCTGTTTGTCGGTGAACGTCTCGACTGACATGATGAATCAAAGAGTTGATTGGCAAGACCATTCCGGTCTTGCCAATAATAATATTGAGCAGATGGGTGCCCACGCGCGAGCAGATATCAGGTCCTCGTGTCATGCTGAAGCGTCTCCGCGAATTGATGGCGGAGGCTCTTGAGCCGCAGGAGAGGCTTGACCGGATCGTTCGCGAAATCGCGCAGAACATGGTTGCGGAAGTGTGCTCGTTCTACGTCCTGCGCTCGGACGGTGTTCTCGAACTCTATGCAACCGAGGGTTTGAATCCTTCCGCGGTTCACTTGGCGCAGTTGCGGCTTGGCCAGGGTCTTGTCGGTACGATCGCCTCGAGCGCCCGGCCGCTCAACCTGACGGACGCCCAGACGCATCCGGCCTTTGCCTACCTGCCGGAAACGGGCGAAGAAATCTACAACTCCTTCCTCGGCGTGCCGATCCTGCGGGCCGGGCGGACGCTCGGCGTTCTCGTCGTGCAGAACCGGACCAAGCGCGTCTACCGCGAGGACGAAGTCGAAGCGCTCGAAACCACGGCGATGGTCCTGGCGGAAATGGTCGCCGCAGGCAGCCTGACCCGACTGGCGCGGCCGGGCGTCGAGCTGGATCTCGGCAAGCCCATGAGCTTTTCCGGCAGCGCCTTCAATGATGGCGTCGGTCTTGGCCATGTCGTGCTGCACGAGCCGCGCATCGTCGTCACCAATCTCTTCAACGAAAACATCGATACGGAAATCGACCGGCTTGAAACGTCGCTGGGTTCGCTGCGCATTTCCATCGATGACATGCTGTCGCGCCGCGATGTGGCGTTCGAGGGCGAACACCGCGAAGTGCTTGAAGCCTATCGCATGTTCGCGCATGACACCGGCTGGGTGCGGCGTCTCGAGGAGGCGATCCGCAATGGCCTGACGGCAGAAGCAGCCGTGGAGAAGGTGCAGAGCGACACGCGTGCGCGGATGATGCATCTGACCGACCCCTACATGCGCGAACGGCTCAGCGATTTCGACGATCTTGCCAACCGGTTGTTGCGCCAGCTGATGGGCCGCGACGTGAAGACCATGGCCGGTTCGCTGGCCAAGGATGCCATCATCATTGCCCGGTCGATGGGCGCTGCCGAACTTCTTGATTATCCGCGCGAACGCCTGCGCGGCCTGGTTCTGGAAGACGGTGCGGCGACCAGCCATGTGGTGATCGTGGCCCGCGCCATGGGTATTCCCGTCGCCGGCCAGGTCAAGGGCGTCGTGTCCATGGCTGAAAACAATGACGCGGTCATCGTCGATGGCGATGACGGCAGGGTGCATCTGCGCCCGCAGGCGGATGTCGAGGCGGCCTATTCGGAAAAGGTCAAGTTCCGCGCCAAGCGGCAGGCGCTCTACCGCGAATTGCGCGACAAGCCTTCGGTGACCAAGGATGGCGTGCCAATTTCGCTGCTGATGAATGCCGGGCTGCTCGTGGACTTGCCGCAGCTGACCGAAGCCGGGGCGGCGGGCATTGGCCTGTTCCGCACGGAGCTGCAGTTCATGGTGGCGTCGACCTTTCCGCGGGCCGAGCAGCAGGAGCGGCTCTACCGTTCGGTGCTCGATGCGGCGGGCGACCGGCCGGTGACGTTCCGCACGCTCGATATCGGCGGCGACAAGGTGCTTCCCTATTTCCGCAGCAATGTGAACGAGGAAAACCCGGCGATGGGCTGGCGGGCGATCCGTCTGACGCTCGACCGTCCTGGCCTGCTGCGCACACAGGTGCGCGCCCTGCTGAAGGCGGCTGGCGGGCGTGAATTGCGCCTGATGATTCCGATGGTCACGGAAGTGGCTGAGGTGCGCAAGGCGAGCGAACTGATCAACCGCGAAGTGCAGCATCTCTCGCGCTTTGCCCACAACCTGCCGACGCGGGTGAAGATCGGTGCAATGGTCGAGGTGCCGTCGCTGCTCTGGCAGCTCGATGAACTGATGTCGGTGGTGGATTTCGTTTCGGTTGGCTCCAACGACCTGTTCCAGTTCGTCATGGCGGTTGATCGCGGCAACTCGATGATCACCGACCGGTTTGACAATCTGTCGGTGCCGTTCCTGCGGGTGCTGCGCCAGATCGCGCAGGCAGGCGTGCGCAACAATACGGACGTGACGCTGTGCGGGGAAATGGCAGGCAAGCCGCTTTCGGCCATGGCCCTGATCGCGCTGGGTTTCCGCTCCATTTCCATGTCGCCGGCGTCCATCGGTCCGATCAAGGCGATGCTGGGTACACTCGATGTCGGTGAATTGCATGCGCAGCTGACCGATGCCATCGACAATCACGGCGACACCGGTTCGCTGCGGCATGTCCTGAACAAATTCGCAGAGCGAACAGGCGTTGCGCTGTGAAATCTGCAGAGGTAATGAACTAAAATGATGTCCATTCCGCAGGATCGTATGGATCAGCTGCTGAAGCGGTTTTCCATGATTGAAACGCAGATGGCGAGCAATCCGGATTCCGACACCTATGTGAAGCTCGCATCGGAATATTCCGAGCTGGAACCGGTGGTTGCCAGGATTCGCGATCTGTTGGCATCGCGCAGCGAAGCCGACGATCTGAAATCCATGCTCAACGATGCGGCGACCGACAAGGATATGCGCGATCTCGCCGAGGCGGAACTGCCTGATATCAACGAACGTATCGAAGCGCTGGAACAGGACATTCAGGTTCTGCTCCTGCCGAAGGATGTCGCCGACGAGCGCAATGCCATTCTGGAAATCCGCGCGGGAACGGGCGGCTCGGAAGCCGCGCTGTTCGGCGGCGACCTCTTCCGCATGTATGAACGGTATGCGTCGGCCAATGGCTGGCGGGTCGAGCTGATTTCGGCCAGCGACGGTGAAGCCGGCGGCTACAAGGAAGTGATCGCCATGGTTTCGGGCAGGGGGGTTTTTGCCAAGCTGAAATTCGAGTCGGGCGTGCACCGGGTGCAGCGCGTGCCGGATACGGAAGCAAGCGGCCGCATCCACACCTCCGCCGCCACCGTTGCCGTTCTGCCGGAAGCCGAGGAAATCGATATCGATATTCGCGCCGAAGATATTCGCATCGACACGATGCGTGCGTCGGGTTCGGGCGGCCAGCACGTCAACACGACGGACTCGGCAGTGCGCATCACGCATATCCCCTCGGGCATCGTCGTGGTGCAGGCGGAAAAATCCCAGCACCAGAACCGTGCCCGCGCCATGCAGGTGCTGCGGTCCAGGCTGTTTGACATGCAGCGGCAGAAGGCCGACAGCGAGCGTTCGGAAGCGCGGCGCAGCCAGGTGGGCTCCGGCGACCGTTCGGAGCGCATCCGCACCTATAATTTTCCGCAGGGCCGCGTCACCGACCATCGCATCAACCTGACGCTGTACAAGCTCGACCGCATCATGGAAGGCGATCTGGACGAGCTGATCGGGGCGCTGATTTCCGACCATCAGACAGCTCTTCTCGCCCAGATGAATGACGGGTACTGACGGCATGATTGAAGGTGGTTCGCGCCTTGCTGACGTCCACATTCAGGCCCGTTCTGTCCTCGTCAAAGCTGGCATTGAAAATGCGGAGCTTGATGCGCGCCTTCTGGTTGAATGGATCACCGGCTTTGACCGGCTTGAAACGATCCGCAATCCGCACAATGAGGTGGCGGCGGACGTCCTGACCCGGCTCGACGCGGTGCTTAACCGGCGAATCAACGGCGAATCAGTGCACCGGATCATTGGCCGGCGCGCCTTTTTCGGGCTGGAATTTTCACTGTCCGCTGATACGCTGGAGCCCCGGCCCGACACGGAAGCGCTGGTCGAACTTGCCCTGCCATTCCTGCAGCAACGCGTGGCGGAGAACGGCATTGCCGATCTCATCGACCTTGGAACGGGCACAGGCGCCATCGCCATTGCCTTGCTGGGTCAGGTCCCGCATCTTCGGGCCATCGGCGTGGATATTGCGCCGGGCGCTCTTGTAACGGCGCGCGACAATGCCCATCTCAATGGTGTGTCCAATCGGTTCGCCGTGCTGCATTCCAACTGGTTTGCTGAGGTAACTGGCGGATTTGACATGATAATTTCCAATCCGCCCTATATCCGGTCGAAAGACATAGTGGATTTGCAGCCCGAAGTGGCAATGCACGATCCGGTTCTGGCGCTGGATGGCGGCGCGGATGGCCTTAAGCCCTATCGCATCATTGCGGAACAGGCGAACAGGCATCTGCGCGTGAACGGCGCAATTGCCGTGGAAATCGGCTATGATCAGCGGATGGATGTCGAGGCGATTTTTGCAGGATCAGGCTTTGCCTTGAAGGGTCTGCAGACGGATATCGCTGGACACGAAAGAGCAATGTTGTTCATGAAGCTGTAAAATTATTGAAAAAAGGCTTGGAATTTGTCGCGAAGGCGGCTAGTTTCCAGTCACCGCTCTAAACCGAACAAGTCTGGTTTTGCCTATCAAGAGATTGATACGGAATTTTCCGGGTGTTTGATTTCTCCTCGGAATTGTTCTTGGAGGGATGGTTTTAGCGGAAGCACAAAAGTTTTATGAACTTTGGATGCGATTGAAGCGCGGGGCGCGCTTCAGGTCGGCACTTGAGAAGCGAAGCTTTTTGACTCAAATGGTGAGCAAATGAGCGCCCCTGATTTTCTGAAAAGAGATAAGTATGAGGCCAGTACAGCAGAATAGGCGCATGCGCGGACGCGGTAACAACAACCGCAAAGGTCCCAACCCACTTTCCCGTAACTACGAGAGCAACGGTCCCGACGTTAAAATCCGGGGAAATGCTCAGCACGTCGCCGAAAAGTACACCACTCTGGCGCGTGACGCACAGAGCAGTGGTGATCGCGTGATGGCAGAAAACTATCTCCAGCACGCCGAACATTACAATCGAATCATTCTTGCTGCTCAGGCTCAGGCTCCCGTTCAGTATCAGCGCGATGACCGCGATGACCAGGACGATGATGGCGTCTACGATGATGACGGCAACGAACAGCAGCAGGACCGTCCGGTCCAGCACCAGCAGATCAATGGCAGCGGACCGCAGCCTGTGATCGAAGGAACGCCTGCGGAAGTTGCCTATGGCGAAGAGCCGGTCAGCCAGCGGCAGCCGCATCAGCAGCGCCGGCAGTATAACCAGGCTCCGGTTGCCGAAGAGAACACCGCCAGCGATGAGGGCGAAACGGAAGCGGAATCCGGCGAATCCCAGGACGCAGCCGAAGCAAAGCCGGCACGCCGGGCACCGCGTGGCCGCAGGCCGGCGCGTCCGCGTGAGCCACGCGTAACCGAGGAAAATGCAGCACCTGCTGCCGCCGCTCCAGATACCGCCAATGATCTTTCCCCAGCCAGCATCGTGGCCGAAGTGAAGAAACGCCGGGCAGCTGTCGAATCCGACGTCTGACCCACGTCAAACACCTGATTTTGCAAACGGCGCGGAATAGTTTCCGCGCCGTTTTCTTTTTTCAAATTCCCGCTTTGGGAGTATCTTGCGGGCGCAGGAAAGCATTCCCATATGAGCCTTGATCGTATGGATCTGCCTCTTGCAGGGGATCCGTCACCAGAAGACTCCAGGATGCCGTTTCAGGGTTCTGGGGAAAAGGAGACAAAGAATGAATCTTGAAAAATACACTGAGCGCGTTCGCGGCTTCATCCAGTCTGCACAGACCTTTGCACTTTCTTCCAACAATCAGCAGTTTGCACCGGAGCATTTGCTCAAGGTTCTCGTCGATGACGAGGAAGGCCTTGCCGCATCGCTGATCGAGCGGGCGGGCGGGCGTATAGCCGATGTGCGCCTGGGGTTGCAGGCAGCGCTCAATGCGCTGCCGAAAGTAACCGGCGGCAACGAACAGCTGTATCTTGCCCAGCCGCTGGCCAAGGTTTTCGCCACGGCGGAAGAGCTTGCCAAGAAGGCCGGCGACAGTTTTGTCACGGTTGAACGGCTGCTGACGGCGCTTGCCATCGAGAAGTCGGCAAAGACGTCGGAAATCCTGAGCCGCGCAGGCGTGACCGCCGCGGGCCTCAATGCGGTTATCAACGATATCCGCAAGGGCCGGACCGCCGATTCGGCTTCCGCTGAAAACACCTATGACGCGTTGAAGAAATATGCGCGCGACCTGACCGCCGATGCGCGGTCGGGCAAGCTCGACCCGGTTATCGGGCGGGATGATGAAATCCGTCGGACGATCCAGGTCCTGTCGCGCCGTACCAAGAACAACCCGGTTCTCATCGGTGAACCCGGCGTCGGCAAGACGGCGATCGCCGAAGGGCTGGCGCTGCGCATCGTCAATGGCGACGTGCCGGAGTCCTTGAAGGACAAGCAGCTGATGGCGCTCGACATGGGTGCGCTGATCGCCGGTGCGAAATATCGCGGCGAGTTTGAAGAACGCCTGAAGGGTGTGCTTTCCGAAGTGCAGTCGGCCAATGGCAACATCATCCTGTTCATCGACGAGATGCACACGCTGGTCGGCGCCGGCAAGGGCGAAGGGTCGATGGATGCATCGAACCTGCTGAAGCCTGCCCTGGCACGCGGCGAACTGCATTGCGTTGGCGCGACGACACTCGACGAGTATCGCAAACACGTGGAAAAGGACCCGGCACTTGCCCGGCGGTTCCAGCCGGTGTTTGTTGACGAGCCGTCGGTCGAGGATACGATTTCGATCCTGCGCGGATTGAAGGAGAAATACGAACAGCACCACAAGGTTCGCATTTCCGATTCGGCCCTGGTTGCCGCAGCAACGCTGTCGAACCGCTATATCACCGACCGCTTCCTGCCGGACAAGGCGATCGACCTGATTGACGAAGGCGCGGCGCGCCTGCGGATGCAGGTGGATTCCAAGCCGGAAGAACTCGACGAAATCGACCGCCGCATCATGCAGCTGAAGATCGAACGCGAGGCCCTGAAGGTCGAGAAGGACGATGCATCGAAAGACCGTCTGGAGCGGCTGGAAAAGGAACTGGTCGAACTTGAGGAGCAGTCCACGGCGCTGACCAACACCTGGCAGTCGGAAAAGCAGAAGCTCGGGCATGCGGCCGACCTGAAAGGTCAGCTGGATGAAGCGCGCAATGCCTTGGCAGCCGCACAGCGCAACGGTGAATTCCAGAAGGCGGGCGAGCTTGCCTATGGCACGATCCCGCAGCTGGAAAAGCAGCTGGCGCAGGCCGAGCAGCAGGATGGATCGACCTCGATGGTCGAGGAAATCGTCACGCCCGACCATATCGCGCAGGTTGTGTCCCGCTGGACTGGCATCCCGGTTGACCGGATGCTGGAAGGAGAGCGTGAAAAGCTGTTGCGCATGGAAGATGAACTGGCCAAGCGGGTCATCGGACAGGGTGAAGCGGTTCAGGCCGTTTCGAAGGCCGTGCGCCGTGCCCGTGCCGGTCTGCAGGATCCGAACCGGCCGATTGGCTCGTTCATTTTCCTCGGACCGACCGGTGTCGGCAAAACGGAGCTCACCAAGGCTCTGGCCGCGTTCCTGTTCAGCGACGAAACCGCCATGGTTCGCATCGACATGTCCGAATATATGGAGAAGCATTCGGTCGCGCGTCTGATCGGTGCGCCTCCCGGTTATGTCGGCTATGAGGAAGGCGGAGCGCTGACGGAAGCGGTCCGGCGCAGGCCTTATCAGGTTGTCCTGTTCGATGAGATCGAAAAGGCGCATCCGGATGTGTTCAATGTGCTGTTGCAGGTGCTCGATGATGGACGTCTGACGGATGGCCAGGGCCGGACGGTGGATTTCCGCAATACGCTGATCATCATGACGTCCAACCTCGGTGCGGAATATCTGACCGCGCTGCGCGAAGACCAGGATGTGGAAAGCGCCCGCGAGGACGTGATGAATGTGGTCAAGGCCTCGTTCAGGCCGGAATTCCTCAACCGCGTGGACGAGATCATCCTGTTCCATCGCCTGAAGCGGAACGAAATGGGGGCGATCGTGGCGATTCAGATGGAGCGCCTGCAGTCCTTGCTGGCGGATCGCAAGATCATCATCAAGATCGACGAGGATGCAACCCACTGGCTGGCGGACAAGGGCTATGATCCTGCCTATGGTGCACGGCCATTGAAGCGCGTGATCCAGAAGCAGGTGCAGGATCCGCTGGCGGAGAAGATTCTGCTCGGTGAGATTCTCGATGGTTCGACCGTCAAGATCACCGCGGGTTCCGACCGGCTCAATTTCAGGTCGGTCAAATCCGCGCCCGATCGGGACAAGAGCGAAGCCGCCTGAGCACTGCTCCGGCAAAGAAGCGAAGAATCGGAATGGCCGCCGCATGGCGGCCATTTTCATGTCTGCTTCATGCTGTAGATGCGACGATAAAAGCGCCGCATTAACCATAAAGACAGGAAAGTCGGTCATTTATGCTTAAGAGTGCGTTAGCGGAAACCGGAAGTTGAAAATATGGCGTTTCGTCATTTGATTGTGTTTGCATTGCTTTTTGCCGCCATTCCTGCGGTATCGGCGTCCATATCCTCCGTGCAGGCGGCAAGCCTCACGGCAAGCGCCGAGGCGAATCAGGCGCCCTTTGCCGTTGCGCAATTGTTCGAATCGGACCGGCGGCCGCGCCGCGGCGAATACCGCGTTTATTTCGATGAATATAACCGCCGGGTGACGGTGGATCGCCGCGGCCGGGTTGTTTCGGTCGAAGAGCCGCGCAATGATGCCAATGACGGGCGCGGCATCGACTATTTTCCCGATGCGCCGCAGGATCCCTACGACACCGGATCAATTCCCGAAGATCCCTATGCGAATCGCCCGAACGACCCGTATCGGGGGCAACCGTCGCAACCGTCCGAACGCGACTATCGCACGGTCGAGCGTGCGCCGCTGCCGCCGGCCAACAATCAGCCGGATATGGCGCCGGCGTCTCCCGGTCTGATCGATCCGGAAATGCCGGGCGAAAATCTGGCTTCACCACCATCGCAGGAAGCCATCCCGGCGCACCCCAATCCGGCGCCCACCGTGCAATTGCCCAAGGGGCAGGGTGCCAAGAGCAAGATTGCTGCCATCCAGGTCCTCCTCGACCGGGTCGGCGTTTCGCCCGGCGTCATCGACGGGCGCAAAGGCGGCAATGTCGACAAGGCCGTGGCGGCCTTCGAGGAAATGACCGGACAGAAGTTCGACCCGCTCAACGAAGCGGGAATCAATGCCTCGCTCGAACAGACGGGCGGGCCTGCCTTCGTTGCCTATACGATCACATCGGAAGATGCGGCCTATCCCTTCGTTGCCTCGATCCCCGAGGATTACAGCCACAAGGCCCAACTCGAGCGGATGGCCTTTACCTCCGTTCCCGAAATGCTGGGCGAGCGCTTTCACATGGACGAGGCTTACCTGAAGGAAATCAATCCGGGTGCGGACTTCAATCGCCCCGGCACGGTGATCCAGGTTGCCAATCCCGGCCAGAATGTCGGCGGCTCGGTGACGAAGATCATCGCCGACAAGGGCCGCAAGCAGGTGCGCGGCTATAATGCCGAGGGGCGGCTCATCGTGGCCTATCCCGCGACCATCGGCTCGACCGATACGCCGTCGCCGTCGGGGATCGTGCAGGTGGAGCGCATCGCGATTAATCCCAACTACACTTACAATCCCAAGCTGAACTTCAAGCAGGGCGAAAACAACAAGGTGCTGACCATCCCGCCCGGTCCCAACGGGCCGGTGGGCACGGTCTGGATCGCGCTGTCGAAGCCGACCTACGGCATCCACGGCACGCCGGAGCCGTCAAAGATCGGCAAGACCAACAGCCATGGCTGCGTGCGCCTGACCAATTGGGATGCGACGGAATTGTCGAAGCTGGTGCAGAAGGGCGTGACCGTGGAGTTCCAGGAGTAAAACCTGGAGCAGTGGTCAGCCGCTGGCGGCAACCTTGGGTGCGTTGCCGTTATCGTCCTTCAGCAGTTGATCGATGCGCTCGCGCTCGCGCTTGAAGGCGGTGAGATCATCGCCGCCAAGCGCCCGTCCGCCGGGCAGGCGGATGCGCATCGGGTCCACTTTCGACCCGTTGACGATGACTTCATAGTGCAGATGCGGACCGGTCGACAGGCCGGTCGAGCCGAGATAGCCGATCACCTGGCCCTGCCGGACCTTGGCACCCGGTGTCACACCGGCCGCAATGGCGTTCTGGTGCGAATAGCTGCTTTCATAACCGTTGGAATGCCGCAGGACCGTCTGGTTGCCATAGCCGTTGGTCCAGCCGGCGCGTTCGACCACGCCGTTGCCGGCCGCGATGATCGGCGTGCCGCGCGGCGCGGACCAGTCGACGCCCGTATGCATGCGGGAATAGCCGAGAATGGGGTGGCGGCGCATGCCGAACGGCGAGCGGAACACACCATTGGGCACTGGATTGCGCAGCAGGAACTGTTTTGAGCTGCGGCCGTTCTCGTCATAATAATCGGTCGAGCCGTCGGCCGAATGGAATCGGTAAAATTTGCGCAAATTGCCGCCGAAATTGGCGGCGACATAGAGTATTTCCGATTCGTCGCCCGCCCTTTCCGAATCGGCCGGCAGCGAGAAGAACGCTTCCAGCTGGTCGGTCGGGGCAAGCTGCGCCTGGAAATCCACATCGGACGCCAGCATGCGGATCAGCTGCTGGATCATCGTATCGGTCATGCCGTAGGCGATGCCCGCACGATAAATGCCGTCATAGACCGTGGGAAGATCGCCGGGCTGGCGCGAGGCGGGCGGATTGTCGTCAAAGGCAAGCTGCAGTCCCGGTGTCATCTCCGGTTCGTCGGCCGGCACATACTGGTCCTTGTCGTTGAGGGCGATGGTCAGAATGTGCGTGGTGCCGTTGTAGACGCTGGACCGCATGATCCGGTCGACACCGTCGCGCGATTCAATCCCCAGGCGCAGGACACTGCCGCCCTTGAGGCGCGGCGAATTGAGAAGTTTCGCGATCGCTTCGGACATGCCGGTGGCATCCTCGTCCTCGTAGCCCGCTTCATTGAAGGCGCCGAGGATATCCTTGTCGTTGCGGAACGGGATCAGCTCTTCCGAGTAGCCATGGCTTTCGGCATCTTCGCCCATCCGGGGCGAGACGCTGACATTTTCCTGGATGATCTTGACCGCAAGCGGATTGCGCAGGTTGAAAGGATCCTCGTCGGCGCCGAAGCGCAGGGGATCCACGTAGTGCAGCGAGGCCACCTGAACCGCGCCGTCGGTCAGCAGCGCGCCGGTGTTGCGGACAACATCTTCCACCTCGTCGGCGCTCAAATCGTCGGACGGATCGAATTGTGCGGTGGCGAGGGGAAAGTCCACGGTGCGCAGGCTGACTTCACTTTCCACCTTGGCGCCGTAGATCATGCCGGTCTTGGGGGTGGGGTCGGTTCCTTCGTTGGCCTCGGCAAACACGTCCAGCGGGTTGAAGCCGGGATATTTGCGGTTGCTGTTGTGGACAGAGGCGAGCGCGATGCGGACATATTCGAACGGTGTGGAGCGGATGACGTCGCGTTCGCCTTCCTTGAGGACCGTGGAGACATCAAGACGGCGGCGGTCGCGGTTGCGGCGGACCGGAGTGGTCGCGGCAACGCGCGTGCCCTTGGCCACGCTGCTGTTGTCCCTGGCGGTAGGGACGATGGTGCGGGCCATCAGTTCCGGCGGCGTCGCCAGCTGTTCGCGGCCATCGAGCGCGGCAAACAGGGCCACACCCATCAATACACTGGAGGTGATGCCGGTCAGAAAGGTCCCGGCCAGCCATCGTGCCGATATTTCACGGCGATCGGGCGGGCCGCGACGCCCGTCTGTAATCAACGGCGGTTCGTTGCCCGGATCGATGGATGAGTGCCCCTCGTACTCTTTCATGCTTCTCAGTGTCGATCCTGTCGCCGTTATTGATGCAGGCTTATTTGATTTTTCGGCGCGTGCCGACCAGCCATTTACTGGTACGAAGTCAACAAGGCCGCAGTTTTGCCCTCGCAGCTTCCATCTGTCAACGCGCCGATCGTGAAGAGTGCCTATATAGAGAGATACCCGTCATGATCCCCGGAAATGAACCCGCGCATGCGAGCCAGCGCTAGGGTTTGAATCCGGCATGTTTGTGGCCGCAGCCATCACAATACGCTTCGGCGGCTTATTTGCCGGCGTTTCGTCCAGCAAATACGGGGCTGTGGATAAATCGTGTCACATTTTTGATAAAAAACGCAAAAGTCGTGTTGACAGTTTTGGTTGGTGGGGTCTATATACCGACACAACGAGGGCGGGGCGCCGCTGGCGGTTGCTGAATGCGCCCTAAAGGAAGCTCTCTGGTGGTTTTCGGATTGTTGCGCAAG
>Ga0310690_10000262_pt1 | contig 123264 bp, 82 predicted proteins | sample AusTroGonzalo_MG_2_FD_207661 | JGI IMG/M metagenome (GOLD analysis project Ga0310690, IMG submission 207661) | Bovine rumen microbial communities from tropical cattle in Woodstock, Queensland, Australia - Gonzalo_04 (v2) (version 2) | ecosystem: Host-associated > Mammals > Digestive system >...
TCATGATCTCGGCGTCGATTTTGGCGATGTTCCGATATTTAAGCAGATATTCCTGAACCGTCATTCCTATCTTGAGTTTCCGATTGAAGTCGAAGCCGTCCTTCACGAGCAGATCGAACGCGAATTTGTTGTTCGTCGCCGCGGCTTCCCCGACGCAGGCCACACCGCCCTCCGTGGAAATTACCGCGGCTCCGCCGTTGTTCAGCACGAACTCGAAGATCTTGTTTTTCCGGTCAAGGAAATCTTGGTTCCGGCGTTCCGGATCATGTTCGATCGCCTGATACAACAGCGGCGACTTGTTTCCTCTTGTTCCATTCACATTGAAATCCAGTTTTTTTCCTTTGCAGAGTTCGAGCAGCCTGTCGTACTCCGCGCCGAGGATCAGTTCCTCCGCCAGGCTGATCTCCTCCGGCGTCTTCGGAAACGTGTCGCCGGACTGCTGTTTCACGTCCTCGATCCTCTTGTTCATCGCATCCTGTCTGGCCTGTTCTTCCGCTTGTTTGCGCTCGGCTTCCTGCTTGTCCCATGCCTGCTGGATTTTCTGACGCGTCCTGTCGGCATTTGTCTTCCTTCTTGAGTTGGAAGCGGCGTCCGCCTTCGGCACGTCCAGCAGTGCGGCCAGATCGGGATTCTTTTTCCACGACGTTCCGTCCGGGATGCGGACGTATGCGATCTGCTGCCAAACGTATCCGGGGGAATGATCCCTGAGCTTGAAAATATATGTCGACTGGTCCGTTTCATCTTTCAGGAGATAATATGAATCCGATTTCAAGCCCTGCGCCTTGGTCGTCGGTTTCTTTTCCGGGAGAGCCCCCGTTGACAGGATCGACTTGATCTCGTCTTCCGACAGGATCACGATCTGCGCTTTCCGCATGTCGATCTCACCCCGGATGCTGAAATCGAGTCCCGCGGGGCCTTTTTCCGGATTCCGTTCCCGCATGGCAAGCTCGGCCAGCTCCTGAATGTTCGCGGGCCTTCTGAACGGGACCCACTCTGTTTTGCCCGTCGCGAAGGAGAAATGAAAAACTCCTCCGCCCGTGGGTGTGAAGGCGTCGACTGCATCCTCGGGCGGATTCAGTTCGAAATCCGCCGTCCTGACGCCGGTCTGCGCGAACGCCGTCATGGATGCGGCGAAGAAAAGAATGGTGCCGCAAACGAGCGCGGCGATGCTGCTGACCGTTTTATTTTTCATGTTAATTTCTCCGGGTGTTTCATGGTTGGGGGGTGGTCAGGGTGAAATGCTGGACAGGGAAGTGACCCGGATATAAAAAAAAGCCGGACACTCCCCCGCACGTGAAATCGTAGGTCCGACCAAGAACCTGCTCATGAGACGAACAGAAAAATGCCCAGCAAGACACGAAGACACAATTCTCCTGTGCTGGCAGTCTTCACTCATGAGCAAAAGAGCTGATTCTGAAACTTGGTCGGTTTACGATTTCTTTTGCGAAACAAAGGATAAAAAGAGCCCGGAACCGGATTTCCGTACGGCAAAGCCCGGTTCCAAAAGACAAATTTACATTCCTCCACGGGAAAAGTCAAGCTCCGGAACAGGGAATCTCGGACTTTTTTCGAAAAAGAATGAGAAACGGACGTTAATAACGTTCCCCACTGGCTATATTGAGCACAGGCGGACCGAAACTCACATCAGGACACCGCCGGGCATCTCTGCCAGTTATCACGCCTCAACGCGGAACTCCTGGAGCTGGTCGTCCCAGATGTTCGACATCCCCTTCCTGAGCCGCGCAACCGACATGTTTTCCGGCATCCTGTCGTTGATAACTTTCTCGATCAGCGGCGGCAAGCTCACGGGCCGGATGACGTTCAACGGTGGAGCCATTGTTTCCGCATCCTCCGGAGCAATCATCGACTTCGACTTGACGCAACTCTCCGCAGGAGCGGCGGCGCTTGCAAACGATATTTCGGTTATTCAAGGTGCGCCTCTCTACACGCTCACAGTCGATGGACAACTGACGAACGGGACCAAGCTGACCTACACGGACGGAACAAACAGCGTCACGGTCAAGGGGGTCACTGCCGACAGGATTGAACTCAAGTTCGCCGACAGATGTACGCCAGATGATGTGAAAGCGTTCAATTCTCTGTCCGCCATGTGTGCCTTCCACGACTTTACCTCGGAAAGGATATTCGAGAAGTCCAAGGACGAGGGATATCTTGCTCCCAGTGGTAATGATCCCATCAGCGATGATGACCTCTGAATGTGAGCAGTACCATCAATAAGAAAAAATGGCTTCTGAAATTGCATTAAACAGTTTCAGAAGCCATTTTGTTTAGCATCCAGTTTTTAAGATTTCTCTTGCTTGCCGAGGCTGAGGATGTAATTGAGATCGTACCAGTAGGGCGGCTGTTCACCATTCAAGAAGTAGATGAACCACCTTCCACAGGCGAAGAGGTAAAGATATTCAGCCTCAATTTCAGTGCTCCCATAAGCTACATATTCGTTCAAGCTGTACAGAACAAATGGGGGGCTTTCGGGTCTTCCATGGTCGCGATGGAAGGCAACAGTAACATCCGGTTGCGGGTTATGAACAGAATGAGGCTTGCTAAAATCAGGTGTAAGCTCGGATCCGAGAACGAACAAATCTCCAAGCTCTATAAGTTCCCAAACCTGGTGACGACGATTGTTTTTTGTGTTGGGCATAAAAAAAGTGCACCTCATAGGTTGTGTCCAACTTTTGGGGTGCACTTCATTCTGCTTCTGTTTCGGAAACGGTCACACGACCGATTTGTACCGGTACGTCGGGTTGGGACGGCCGGGCATCAGGCTTTTCAGGTTCGCGATTGAGGCGGAAACGCCGCAGGCGGACGCCGTTTCGGGGAGGATCGTCTCGACGGCTTTCTGAAGCGCCTCGGGGGACATCTGCACGCGTGCGTTCAGCGTCATGGTCGCGGACGCGCCTTTCACGCCGGACTCGCCGCGCATGTTCACGGGACCGCCGATCGCGCCGACGTTGCCGAGGATGGCTTTGCCGCCGCAGTCGAGCGACAGCTTCATGTGCCCGATCTCGGCGTTGTCCGCACGGAAAGCGTCGCGGAGGCTGGTCAACAGCTTTTCCGCGAACGCATTCCAATCGGTGTCAGCCGCGCCGGTGAGCGTGATGGCGGCGTTCAGCCAGCCGAGGACGGCCTCGCCGTGGGCATAACGGTCGTAATCGACCTCGGTGATGTGCGTCCCGGCGGAACCGCCGGACAGGATCCCGTCCAGCCATGCGTCCACGCCGTCGCCCTTGAGCGCGGAGACCGCCGTGGCGGGCGCGGTGAAGTTCTGCTTGAGTAGGCCGAGTTCTTCCTGAATTTGTGCATCGGACAGCGTATCTGCCTTGTTCAGGAGGATGCGGTCTGCCTCTTCCAGCTGGCGTTTCACGATGTAGAGCGCATCGGGATGCGTCAGGGTGGGCACGAGTTCCAGCGCCTCTTTCAGACGAACAGGATCAACCAGTACCGTGAGCGGCGCCAGGTCGAGGTCCGGGAACTGGTCCTTCACGGGCTGGAGGATGGTGGCGGAGAGGTCGGTGCAGCTGCCGACGGGTTCGGCGACGATCAGGTTGCATCCTGCATCAATGAGGGACTGGGTGGCAGCCATGAAGCCGGGGAAGTTGCAGCAGAAGCAGCTGCCGGAGACTTCGCGGACTTCCACGCCCGTGCAGGTCAGGATGGCGGTGTCGACGAGGTCGGCGGCCTGGTCGTTTGTGATGAGCCCGACCGTGAAGCCGCGCCCGGTGAGGCGTCCGGCGAGGGCGTTCAGCATGGTGGTCTTGCCGGCGGCGAGGAATCCGCCGACGAGGATGAGTTTCGTTTTGCTCATGGATTGTGTTCCTTATTTCTTGCCGCAGCAGCAGTCGCCGGGCTGTTTGTTCATCAGGGGTTCGTAGACTTTCGTGAAGAGGAGCGCGGCGACGATGCCGCCGACGATGGGCGCTAGGATGTACACCCAGAAGAATCCGCCGCAGGCGTCGGGCAGGGCGGCTTTGCCCCAGCCCATGATCATCGCCACGACGCGCGGACCGAAGTCGCGGGCAGGGTTCAGCCCTGCCTGCGAGAGCGGCGCGACCAGGCAGATGACCGAGGAGACGGTCAGTCCGATCCAGAGAGGTGCGGAGTCGCTGGACGGACGCCCGACGTTGCATCCTTCCGTGAGGGCGAAGATCAGCAGGACCAGCAGGAACGTGCCGAAACCCTCCGCGAAGCACGCCAGCCAGAACGGGACAGTCGCCGTGGGATAATACTCGCCGAACATGCGTCCGGTCTTGACGGATGCTTCCGTGCCGCGCACGATCGCGTGCGTCCTCTCGAAGTCCTGAATGGACGTGAAGAACAGCAGGTAGATGATCCAGCCGGCGGCGAACGCGCCGAGGAACTGTGCGACCAGATACGTCGGGACCTTCTTCCAAGTCATGCGGCCGCTGCACGCCATTGCCACCGTGACGGCGGGATTCAGGTGCGCGCAGCACAGATGCCGCGTGAGGTAAATGGAAAGCGTGACGCCGATGCCCCAGAACAGAGCGATCAGAGCCAGGCTCATGTGGGCGCCGAACAATGTGTCGACCGCGACGGTCCCGCAGCCGAAGAGGACCAGGAGGAAGGTCCCCGAAAATTCACCGAGAAACTCTCGTTTGAACATAATCACTCACTTGTGTTTGAGTTTGAGAATGGCAGGGAAAAGACAATGGGAAAACGGTCGCGCCCTGCCGCGCAGCCGTCAGCCTTTGCAGATACGTGATTCATCTTGAGGCGGACAGGGGAGAAAGTCCGCCCGGAGGATCACGGATCGCGCCCTCTTTTTTCGATAGTCTTGTAGGAACGGACTGCTTTTTCCGGCTGCAGAATGCGGCCTTCGGACCGGATGCAGCCCATTGGGATCACCCCGAGGAAATGAGTTGCGAACGGGGCAAAATGAAGTTCGATGATCGCGGCGATGAGCAGTGTGCCTGCGGCAGTCAGGAACAGGAATCCGGCCAGCAACACGCTTAGATTCAGCGAGGCGAACGCCGCCAGAAGAAGCAGCAGAATCAGGGAGATGCCCGCGCTGAACCAGAAAAGGCACAGGTTTTCCGTTAAGTGAAGCGCCAGGAGCATCCGGCGGGACCAGCCGGTCTCCGTCAGCAGGGTTGTTTCGTCGCGGCGGGCGCGGAGATTCCGCAGCATGAGCAGGACCAGCGCGCCGAATCCGAGCAGGAACCCGAGCACGCCGAGCTGGAGGAAGATCGCCAGATAACGGTTCTGGAAGCGTTCGGCGTGCGCCATGAACTCGTCCGTGCTCACCAGCTCCAGTCCGTAGGGCTCCAGGTAATCCCGCCATGCCTGCACATCCGCCTCGCTCCGAATCAGGAAGAACTGCGCGCCCTCTGTCTCCGGGAAGAGGCGTTCGAACGTCTTCAGCCCGGTCAGGATGCCGCCCTGAAAGACAGATGCTTTCAGCACGCGGTCCAGCGTGAGCGAGCCGTTCGCATACGTCACGGCGTCGTGCTGCTTTTTCTGCATGATCCACTGGAGCGACCCGGCATCGACTGCCGCGGAGCTGTCCGCCAGGAAATCCGGGTCGCCGGTCAGCGCTTCGAGGTCGACGCCGTATACGGTCGGATTCGCCGCGAGCAGGAGATTGGAGCAGTCCGCACGGTCGGCGGCATGGACGCGAACCGGGAGGCCGCCGGACGGGAACGGCTTATCGTATTCGGGGACGACGGGCAGGAACGTGGTCGCGACGTAAGCGTATCCGAACGCGTCCTCGCCGCGCGCCTTGATGCCGAATGTGCCGACGCCGAGCGTGCCGAGGTAGCCCAGCACCAGCAGGACCGCGCACGGGGCGTACTGGCGGCACCGCCGCGCCAGCGACAGAACCCCGATCTTCCAGACGGGACGGACACATGAGGAATGCGGCAGACAGAGTTTCCGTTTGCCATGGTTTGCCCGGACCGAGAGCATTACGACCGCCCACGCGCACGCTGCCGAAACGGCGAACGAGATCAGATACGATACCGGTTTTCCGTGGAACCGGATGCGCTCCATCAGCACGATGCCGTTCCAGGAGTGTTCCAGCAGGAAGATCTGAATCCGGCACAGGAGCGTTCCGGCCGCGAGTCCGATAAGCATCCCCGGGACCAGTACGGCGGCGAATTCCGCGAGCAGGAACCGCCGGACGCGTTTCAGCGGCATGTAGTCGGTCAGGAGCGCGAACTCGGCTTCACGGTCCTGGATGTGGAGTTTCAGGAGCATCGCGAGCACGAGCAGCCCGGAGACGATGAGGAAGAAGCTCAGCCCGAGGAACAGCGGCGCGAACGGCACGCCGCGCTTCACCTTGTCCGCTGAAGCATCCGCGAGCGATTCCACGAGGCTGTATTCCGGCATAGTGCGGAGGATGTTCAGCGTTTCCTGCCGGACGCGGTCGGAGGTCCAGCCGGAGGGGTAGAGTGCTGCGGTGCATTGTCCGGGCGCGAACAGCGCCTGCGCCTCTTCGAAATTCAGGTACGCTTTCGGCTTGCTCCGGTACTCGTTCCAGTAGGCTTCGTCCTCGTCCTTGATCCGGTCGAAGTCGATCGGGATCGCGGCCTCCCAGCCGGAACACTCCGCGGAATCGGTCAGGCCGGGGATCTCAGGCGAAAGCACGTCCGTGACGCCGGAATCGTCAACCGTGCCGACGTGTTCAAACGTCTCGGTCCTGCGAAGTATCTTCCGGAAGGAATCCGAGGTGAAAAACGTAAGTTCGGCAGGTCCTTTCAAGCGTTCTTCCAGACCGGATGACACAAGGAGCCGGCCGCGTTCGACGGGGACCGGGCCGTCTTTCATCGCGCTTGCGAAGAAGTAGGACAAATCCGTCGTGCCGTCCGTCAGTGTCTCCACAAACAGCGTCAGGATCGGCGCAGCCTCCTTCGGCAGGGCGTCAGAAACGGCTTTCGGCAGGAAATACGACCGGCTTTTCAGGACGGGACGCATCTCCCATTCGTCGAGCACGAGCCCGGAAAGCTCCCACAGGACATCGTTGGAGAGCCGGACCGGCTCCTGTGACCAGACTTCGTTCACGGCGGTCTCCGGCAGGTCAAGCGCCTGCGTAAGCGCCTCGCGGCTCACGAAAAGATTGTACGGCGGCAGCTGCGGATCGTCGAAATCCACCTCGGCGCGCGGGTCGGACCATTCGCCGCGCCAGACAAACGGCGTCTGGCGGAGTTCCGGCGGCTTACCCATGGCGCTTTCCGCCGGGATTTCGGAGAGTTCCTGCATGCGGACGGAGATCATTTCGCCGTCCTGCAAGTTCAGTTTCTTCGCCAGCGCGGTACTCCCGCGGGCGTCGCGACCGGAAACGGCATCGTCCGGCAGCGCGTACACATCGACCGGGATGCCGTCTTTCGTGAAGCCTTTCACATGAAGCACGCCCGCTCCGTTTTGAACCGGACTGGACACTGGGATGGGGAACTTCTGGCGGTACCGTGCGACCGCGGCGTTGTCCGCCACATGGTCCATCAGCGTGCCGCGCACACTGTCGCCGATCAGGAATGCGCCCGTCAGGACCGCGCAGATCAGGCACGCGGCGGCTGTCAGGGAGGCAAAGCCCTTCCAGTGGTACCGCAGATCGCGCAGAAAGAGACGGGCGAGGGAATTCATAAGCTCACCGAACGGGGGAAGAAGTCCAGGACGCGGGTGTTGTGCGTGACCATCAGGATCGCGGTCCCGTGCGTCCGGTTGACCTGTTGCAGGAGCTCAAGCATGGAGTCGGTCCGGGCGGCATCCAGCGCGGACGTCGGCTCGTCCAGCAGCAGGAATTCGGGGTCGAGGACCAGCGCCCGTGCCAGGGCGACCCGCTGGAGCTCCCCGCCGGAAAGTTCGGACGGGAAATGGTCCGTACGTTTGCCCAAGCCGAATTCCTCCAGAAGCCGCTTCGCGCGGGCGGAACAGTCTTTTCCCTCGCCCGCCGCCGGAATCTGCACATTTTCCAGCGCGGTGAGCTGGGGCAGCATCCGGGCGTACTGGTCGGCAAACCCGATGTGATGCAGGCGGAACGCGCGGCGTTCCTCGGGCGGCATCTCGAAAATGCTTTTGCCGTCGAACAGGATCTTCCCCTCGTCAGGTCGTTCCAGCCCCGCGATCATCCGCAGGAGCGTGGTCTTACCGCTGCCGGAGGGACCGAGCACGGTCAGCGCCTCGCCGGCGTTCAAGGATAAGTTGAAATCCTGAAACAGCGCGATGGTTTCGTCCGCCCTCGTGAACGTCTTGGTCAAATTGGAAACGGTCAGGTTCATGGTTCAGGCTCCTTTCCCGTCAGGGGCGCACCGCTCCGCACGGCGTAGAAGACATTGCCGTATTCATCGGGGGCGGCGAAAAGATTATCCGCCTCGGTCACGCCGGATTTGAAGTCGGACGGGAACTCCGTGATGACATATTGTTTCCAGCTTCCGGCATCAAAAAAGCTCAGGCGGCCCCGGCGGGAAACCGTGTAGACACCGTTGTCCGAGCCGGTGCAAATCGGATTCAGAGAGTCCTCGGACTGCAGGTCGGCAAGGTATGCCCCGTCCGCGCGCTTGTGAACGTGAATCCTTCCATTGGAATCCGTCAGGAAGATGCGGGATTCCGTCACGAACGGCGAGGTAAAGAAGGTGTTTTCGGTCGGGACGCGGTAGAGGACCTCGAAATCGTCTGCTTTGACCGCGGCGAGTTCGCCGCCGTGGGTGAGCACGTACAGCACGCCGCCGGAGAGGACCGGAGTTTCCGGGATGTAGGACTCGAAATCCAACGCCTTCACGACCTCGCCCGTGTGGATATTGACCTTGCGGAGCTTGCCGTCGCAGCTGCCCAGATACACGAAAGAACCGTCGAACACCGGAGTCCCGTTGATCTGCCCGTTGCATTCGACCTCGTGAACGAGCTTGCCCGAGGCGTCCAGCGCGTACAGCGAATGGTCGTGCGAGCCGAACCAGACGAGGCCGTCGGAATCGCGCACCGCGCCGCCCGTGATCTGGTTGCCCGCCTTGAATGTCCACAGCACGCCGCGTTCCGGCGTAAACGCCGCGAACGTGCCGCCCTCGTCGCCGACGTAGCAGACGCCATCGAACTCCGCGACCGGAGCGGAAATGGAGATTTGCGAAACGGAAACGGTCCGCACGGGCTCGCCCGGGCGGAGGAGCACAACTTCGCCGCGGGCGTTTCCTGCCGCCAGTGTTTTCCCGTCGGACAGGACCGAGAGTTCGCCGAGCGGGGACGTGTCCGTCAGGAGTACGCCGGAATACTGTTTTTTCTCCGCTTCGTCCGTATTGTCACCCATACGGAAAAACCACACGAGACATGCGGTCCCCAGCAGAAACAGGGCGATCAGGAGAACAACGCGGAAAAACTTCATAGTCCGTCAGCTCCGTTTTTTCATGGACAACGCCCCGGTCGGGCAGACGCCGCAGACAGTCGCGGCAGTGTCCGCATCCAGCGACTCCCAGCCGTCGGGACCGGGCGAGATCACGGCACGGTCGGCGCGATTGTGAACGGCGAGTTTTTCGTGCGAGACGCCGACGCACCGCTGGCAGAGGATGCATTTCCCGGCGTCATAAACGAGGTGCGCGGTTTCGACCGGAGCGGGGAAACCCTGCTCGCTTTTCGGTTTCTTCGCGCCGTATTCGCGGACGAGGGCGAAGAACTTGCATTTGCCTTTCGCGGCGCAGGAGCCGCAGCGGAAATCGTGCCGGACCAGCATCAGCGACAGTGCCTCCTTGCGGAACGCCCGGACACGGTCGGAATTTGTTTCATAGATATGCCCGCGCTGGATGAGCTGTTCGCACCCGGGGACGAAGCGCCCGAGCACGGCGTCCCATACCGCGCAGACCATGCAGTGCGCGCCCGTCCCGTCCTGTTCCAAATAGCACAGCGTGGGCAGCTCGATGTAGTCCAGCATGGTGCGGCCGGGCACGTACGGATGCTCCGTGCCGTCGATGACGATCACATCTCCCTCGGCCGGGGCGGCGTGGACCTCCTCGGGGAACGGCAGTTCCTGTTCGGGGCGTTCGCGGCAGGGGTTCACCACGGCGTGTTCGGGACAGACGCTCCGGCAGACGCCGCAGCGGACGCACTGTTCGGAGAGGATGCGGGCGCTTTCCAGCGGCTCGCACTCGATGGCGCCGGCGGCGCACGACTGGATGCATTTGGTACAGCCGATGCAGTTGTCGGTAATCTTGAACTCGGTCAGCTCCACGCATTTCCCGGCGGGGCACTCGTTGTCGAGATGCGCCTCGAATTCGGCGCGGAATTCATGCAACGCGCTCAGGACCATGTTCGGCGCGGTGCGTCCGAGGGCACAGAGCGATCCTTTCTGGATCTGGCGTGCCAGGCCTTCGATGCGGTCGAGCAGTCCGGGCGGCTTCGGCCCTTTGCGCGTGAGGGATTCCACGAGGTCGCAGAGATGGGCGACGCCCTCGCGGCACATCACGCATTTGCCGCAGGACTCGTTGCGGAGGAACCGCAGGAAATACAGGGAAATGTCGACCATGCAGTCGGATTCGTCGATCACGATGAGGCCGCCGGAGCCCATCATGGCGCCGTTCTTCTGAAGCGTGCGGTAGTCCACGCGAACGTCGAAATGGCGTTTCGGGATGCAGCCGCCGGACGGGCCGCCGATCATGACTGCCTTGATCTCATGGTTCTTCTCCGCGCCGCCGCCGTACTGCTCCACGATCTCGTCGATGGTGATGCCGATGGGGACCTCGATCAGGCCGCCCTGCCGGACCTTCCCGGCCAGGGCGAACGCCTTCGTGCCGTGGGATTCGTCCGTGCCGACCGCGTTGAACGCCGCGCCGCCGTCCGCGAGGATGATCGGCACGCACGCGAACGTCTCCACGTTGTTCATCAGCGTCGGGAGTCCGCGCAGACCGCCGTTCACCGGGAAAGGCGGGCGTTTGCGCGGGATGCCGCGCCGTCCCTCGATGGATTCCAGCAGGGCGGTTTCCTCGCCGCAGACGAAAGCGCCCGCGCCGCGGAACAGGACGAGGTCGAATCCGGGCGGCAGCGACTCGAAAACGCCGGATGCGCGGAGCTTCGCGATCACTCGCTCCAGCACGGAGACAGCCTGCGCATATTCCTCGCGGATGTAGATGACGGCGAGTTTCGCGCCGATGGTGCGGGCTGCGATCAGGATGCCCTCCAGCACGCGGTACGGGTACGACTCCATCAGCATGCGGTCCATGAACGCTCCGGGGTCGCCCTCGTCGGCGTTGCAGATCACGACCTTCCGTTCGCCCGGAGCCTCCAGCGCCATGCGCCATTTCTCCCCGGTCGGGAATCCGCCGCCGCCGCGTCCGCGCAGTTTGGAGGCTTTCAGCTCCTCCACGATCTGCGCCGGCGTCATGGCTAGCGCGCGTTCAAATGCGGCGAATCCGCCATGCGCCCGGTAGTCGTCGAGAGATTCCGGGTCGTCCATGCCGCTGTTTTTCGTGACGAGCCGCAGTTTATCAAGTTCGGGCGGCAGTTCGGCGAGCTTCATGCAGCCCTGCGAACGGCGGCTGTAGAAGGCGTCGAGGAATGCGCGTCCCCTCCAGCCGAGTTCGCGCGAGGAAAAATGCTGCGCCACGATTTGCCGTACGTCGTATTCCTGCACGTTATCGTAGTGGTAGACCGCGCTTTCCGTCACGACCGTGACCAGCGGGGCGCGGTAGGACATGCCGTGGCAGCCGACTTCCTTCACCTTGTAATCGAACTTGCCGCTGCGGCGTTCCTCCTCGAAAACATCGAAAATGCGCCCGCTTCCGGCGGCGCGGCAGGACGAACACCGGCAAATGCGGATTTCCGGCTGGCGTTTCCCGTTCGCGGATTCCGCCGCGGCATTTGCACCGGACGCCTCTTCCTCGCGGACCATCCGCAGGAAGTCCTTCACCACGCTCCCGACCGTGCCGGGCGTGACGTGCCCGAAGATGTGCCGGTCGATCTGGACCGCCACGGCGAGCATGCAGCAGCCGAGGCAGGCGACCTTGCTGACCGTGAAAAGGCCGTCCGGCGAGGTGTCGCCGCCTTCCGGGATGTCCAGGTGCTTGCGGAACGCCTCGTAGACATGCTCCGCGCCTTTCACGTAGCAGGCGGCGCCGACGCAGACCTTGATCTGATGCTTGCCGCACGGAGTGAAGCGGAACGCCTGGTAGAAACTCGCCACGCTGTACACGCGGTTCAGCGGCACGTTCAGGCGGCGCGCGAGCTCCGCCATCGGTTCGGGCAGCAGGCAGCGGTCGCGCCGCTGAAGCGCGATGAGCTCCGGCAGGAGCGGATCGATGAGTTCAAGATGAGGAGCGGGGCCGGAGGTCATGGTTTCGCCTCCAGGCAGATGAGCTCATTCTCCGTGGTGCGGAGGATGATGTTGCCCTTGTGGAACGCCGGAACGCAGACGACCTTTTTGCCGAGCTCGTACTTGCCCTCTGTCTCAATTCTGTCTTCGTCGGGTTCAAACTTGTAGAGCACGCCGTCCAGGTCGACCGCCACGATCTTGCCGCCGACCTCCACGGGCGAGGAGTAGAAGCCGTTGTCGAGGTCCTCCTCGTAAAGTTCTTTGCCGTCCGCCGCGTCGATCGCGATGATCGTGCCGCCGCTGCCGAACAGTAGATACTGGCCGCCGGACAGCACGGCGGAAGCCACGTCGGGCGCGGGCGAATCGTCGTTTTGGAACAGGATTTCCCCGTCGCTTGCCCGGAAGGCGCCGGTGAATGCGCCGGAGTTCGAGAAAAATATCTTGCCGTCACGGGCGGATGCCGAAGCGGCGACCTCGCCGCCCATGCACTCCTGCGACCAGAGCTGCCTGCCGGTTTCGAGGTCGAAAAGCTCGGCAAGCCGGTTGCCCGCGGTGAACACCATCCCCTTGCCGTCCACGACCACGCCTTTCGGCGACGACCACGACGGCGCGCTGTCGCGTTCGGTCTGCCACACGGTTTCCCCCGTGAAGACGTTCAGCGCGAAAACGGTCTGTTTTTCGTCAAGGTCGTACTGAATGACGAGCTTGTCGCCCATAAGCAGCGGCGAGGATGCGTACCCGTACATGATGACCGGATCGGGCAGCTGCCTGTGCCAGAGTGTCGCCCCGTCATGCCCGAGGCAGAGCACTTCGCCCGAGGCGAACACCGCATAGACGCGTTTGGAGTCCACGCACGGGGTCGGCGCGGCGTAACCGGTATCGTCGGTGACTTCCGGCAACTGCGCCGCCGGGGGCGCCTCCGTCTTCCATTTGAGTTCGCCGGAATTGGCGTCATAGCAGAACACAGCATGGTTTTTGCCGTCGCCGCCGGACAGGAACACAAGGTCGTCCCAGATCACCGGCGAATTGTTGCCGGGAAGCTCAATCGGACTGGTCCATTTCTCCTGGAAATCCCAGTTCGCGGGAAGCGCGTTCGAGTTCGGAAGCGTGGAGCCGCGGAACTGCGGCCACTGGGCGCGCTCCGCCTCAAGCGCCGCCATCAGGTCGATCGGTTCCGTCGGAATGCCTTTCACCTCGCCGGGCTGAGCTTGCGATCCGGCGTCCCCTGAGGCGGCAGAGGTCCCGGGCACGGTTTTCTTCTCCGCAGCCGGGACGAGCGTCAGCCGCAGGACCGCGAGCGCAATTGCCAGCACCACGATCCCGCAGGATGCGAAGACCAGAAGCTGGCGGCGCTCCTTCTCCGGGACGGACGCCGTGCCGCGCGGGACTTTCAGCTTGGGAGCAAACCAGAACATCTCCGCGCCGAAGAGTCCGCACAGCACAAAGAACGCGATGCCGAGCAGGAGCACGCCGCGGCGCTGCTTGTCCTTCGTCTGGAAATAAGTCGCGCGGTACAGGTAGTCCAAGTCCCGCACGGTCTGTGCGAGTTTCGCGTCCGCCAGGTCCTGCTGCTTCAGCGCGGCGAGCTCGTTCTGCGCCTGTTTGATCGGGGCGCGGTTCCGGTACATGTCGTACGCCAGCAGCAGGCCGAGCGTGAGGATGAAAGTCAATGCCGTCCATTGCAGGAACCGCAGCGTCCGGCGGATTTCGTCATTTTTCATGGTGTTTCTCCTTGCGTTCCAGCGGACATGCGGCGTAGCATCTGCCGCAGCAGAAACAAAGCGACGGGTCGATGGTGTAAATCTCTTCCTCCTTGCGGCGGCGGGCTTCGGCGATCAGCTCGGCCATCACGGCCGCGCCGAACAGCACGCCTGCGGCGGTCGAGGCCAGCAGAATGCCGTTCTCCAGCTTCACCACGCGCGCCCTGAGTTCCGACTCGGTCGTCTCGGTGCTTTCAAACGCCTCCACGGCCTCGCTTCGGATTCCGGCGTCAAGCTCGTGAAGCAGACGGACGTCGCGGTGGAACGAGCTCAGGACGGGCGCGCAGAAATAACCGAACAACCCGCCCGCGAACAGCGCAAACGGGATGCAGGCGACCAGCATGGACAACCGCCGGGAACCGGTCCGGCGCTGAACCGCATTGCCAGCGTTCTCCGGCGGCAGGACCGCGCCGTTCGGGCAGCCCTGTTCGCAGAGGCGGCAGTTCACGCATTCCGCCGCCGTGATGCGCGGTTTCAGCATGCTGAAGAGAGAGAAGAACCGGAGCAGCACGCCGTACGGGCAGACATAGCGGCAGAACGGACGCGAGATGAAAAGCCCGACGATCAGGAAGACCGCGCTCAGGATGGCGAACGGCGTGGCGAAATCCAGCAGGAAGACCGGCAGATAAGGTTCCAGGTAGCACAGCGGGAACCCGATCCCGTACATCGCGCAGACCGTGAAAATAAGCAGAAGAAGCACCGGGACCATGCGCAGGATACGGTCCAGCGGACGCGGCACGAACACGCTCTTCCAATGCAGAAGCTCCTGGATAGCACCGAGCGGACACGCCCCGCCACAGAAAATCCGCCCCACGAACAGCGAGGCAGCCAGCGGGATCGCGAACAGCAGCAGGACGCCGGGTTGGATGTAGGAGCCGTCGGCGATGCCCTGCGCGACGTTCTGGAACATCCCGACCGGACACGGACAGGACGCGAAGAGGAACCCGAAGACTGCGAGTCCGGCGAGGGAGTAGGCGAGCATGGCCTTGCGGGAACGCCATTTATAGAAAGAAACGGAGCCGGCGGCAAGGAATATGCACAGGACCAGCACGCGCCACAGCACGGAGTCGGCTGCAAGCTCCTCCAGCGACATTTGCGGCAGGGAGTAGGACTCGAACTCCGGAGCGGGAAATCTGGCCTGGGCCGCCAGCAGCACGGGCAGTTGCGTCATGACTTCACCTCCGGCGGCTTGCGGTAGATGTACGGCTTGTCGGCGGGAACGCGCACGAACGCGTCCGCGGGGCATGCTTTCGCGATGCGGCATTCGTTGCAGTTCCTGCACAGGTCGCGCCGCACCTGCAGGAACAGCGAACCGTTGCCGAACGACAGGCAGCCTTTCACGCATTTGCCGCAGCCGATGCATTTCTCCTCGTCGATCTTGTACTCGAAATACGGGTCCTCCACGTAGGTGCGGATGATGGCGTCGGTCGGGCAGCGCATGTTTTCGCCCGCTGTGTTGAACTCGATCCGTTTGTCCTGGTAGTATCCGCTGCAGAAGAGGCAGTAGCCGCAGGAGGCGTACTGGTGCACGCATTTCACGGCAGACTGCGGCAGGATGCACTCCGTTTCGCACTTGCCGCACTGCACGCATTTGTCCGGGTCGATCTGCCAGAAATAGCCCGTCCCCGTTTCGGCGCGTTTGCGGAAAAGCGCGGCGAACGGGGCAAGGATCACGGCAAGAAGCCCGGTGCGGATCAGGTCGCGGCGGGTCATGAGCGGGACTCCTCCCGCCGGGTTGCGGCCTTGAACGAACGCGCGGTCGGGTGGCCGCAGTATTCCAGCGCGGCGCAAGTCCTGCAATAGCCTTTCGGGTCCGTGCAGACGTCCTGCGTTTTCCGGCGGGATGAGCCGTGGCGGAACACGAGCGCGAAGAGGCCGCCCAGCAGCAGAAGCCGGACGCTCCAGCGGATGAACTCGCGGCGGGTCATGGCGTTATGAGGCGTTTTCGTATTCATGAGACCTCCCAGTGGCGTTTCGTGCCGGTGTCATACAGATGCACCATGCCGTTTCCGTCGCGCCCGAGGTAGTAGTTGAATTCGGAATCCGACAGTTCGTCCGTGACCACGCGTTCGAGTTCGCCGGACGGCAAATACACGCACGCGCGCCGGACGCCTTTCTCCATCGTGACGAACCGTCCGCCGGGGAGCGCGGCGAACCGCACGGGATTGCAGCAGCCGCCGAACGCTTCACGGGGTTCCCACGACGCGATGAAACGCCCCGTGGCAGGGTCGAGCTGTTCCAGCCGCTTGCGGCCAACATTCGCCGTCCAGAGTTCGCCGTCCGGCGACAAGTCCAGCGGGAACGCCGCGCCGGGGATGATGAACTTGTCGCTCCCGTTCGATTCCCACACGCGGACGCCGTCTGATTCCTGTTCGGCGACGACCGTCCGTTTCGCGCGGTCCACATGGTAGCCGACGCCGTTCAGGACATGCTTCGGCCGCACGGCGAATTCCGGCGGCGCGAACGGCGTTTCCGGCGCCGAAACCGGCGGCGCCTGGATTTTGCGTTCCACCAGCCATCCGAGCATGCCGAGGCTGAACAGGCCGCCGAGCCAGAGGAGAAATTCACGTCGGGTCATTTTCATGGTTGCACCCCTTTCCGCAAGTCAAGACACACCATTGAGGTGCTGTCGCGTAAAATCATGAGTCCTCCGGCGAATGCGATCGGACCCCAGGAGTCCGTTCCCGGCAGGATCTTATGGGAAGCGAGACGCCGGAAACCGGCCTCGCCGTATTCGTACACGGAGAGCACGCCCTCGTCGTCCAGAATCCAGAACGCCCCGTCGGCGTAGATGTAGGGTCCCAGCCCGAATCGCGCGTCCTTGCCGCTTTCCTCCTTGATCGCGGGCAGTGCGGTGGCGTCCGCGGCGATGAACTCCGCCCGAAGCGCGCCGGCGTCCTTCGGCTGGATCACGAACAGCGTGCCGTCGAGCAGGATCGGGGTCTGCTGTTCCGAGGCGGGTCCCTGCGTCGGCTTCCATTCCTGCTCGATCCCGGCGGTGAATCCATCGCCGTCTTTCTTCACGGCGAGGATTGCCGAGCCTGCGCCGTAGCCGGCGGTCAGGAAAAGCCTTTCATCCGAAACGGCGACCGGAGTCGGCGCCCACACCGCGGGCTTCCATTTCGTGCAGGTCCACAGGGGGGTTCCCTGCAAATCGCAAGCGGCGATCCCGCCGATCCCTGCGTAGATGTACTGCTTCGTCCCGAGGAGTTCCGCCGACAGGACGGACGCATGGGACATTTTCAGGGCATGGTCGTTCGGAGACTCCCATGCCGTTTCGCCCGTTTTCAGTTCGAGCGCGGTCATCAGGACCTTTTCGCCGCCGACGCCCAGGATCACTTTGCCGTCCTCGATCAGAGGGCACTGCCCGGCGTACCACTGGGGAATTTCGCAGCCGTAGGCTTCCACCAGGTCGCGGGACCAGAGCAGGTCGCCCGAGACGGCGTCCACCGCCATCACGTGCGCCGCGGGTCCGAGCGTGACGACCACGCCGTCGGAATACGCCGGGATCGTCCGGGATTTGCCGTGGTTGCGCCGGATCGGGTTCTTGTAGCCGCGCCGCCAGAGTTCCGTGCCGCTGAACAGCTCGAAGCACCGGAGCGCGTCGGACGAATCCTCCTCCACGTAGTCCAGCACGTACACGCGGCCTCCGGCGATGATCGCGCCGGAATACCCCTCGCCAAGCGGCTGCCGCCACAGGACGTTCGGGCCGGATTCGTCATCCCAGGTTTTGGTCAGATGCCCGTCAAATCGCGCCCGGTTGTCGCGTTCCTGTCCGCGGAAGCACGGCCACTCCGGGGCAAACTCCCGAACTGCGACGTCCGCATCGAACCTGGTGAAATCCGCGCCGATCTTCGTGGTCATCTTCTTCACCACGCGGTTCTCGGACTTGTCGCGGACTGGCTCCGCGTACTCCACATGGCGCGGCGTGGTGTAGGTCAGGTAATGCCAGATGCCGAGGCAGGCCGCGGCAACGGCGAACAGTTTCAAAATGGTGTTCAGGATTTGCGCCGTCATGCGTTCACCGCCTTTGCCAGGAAGATCGGGGCGTACAGCTCCTCGCTGTACCACAGATGCGCGAAATACAGCCCGATGGGCTCGGCTGGAAGCGCTTCGGGATGCGCCGCGAACGGCTTCAGGAACGCGCTGTCCAGCTTCAGGGCGGACGCACACCGGGCGGAGACGCAAATGGTCTTCCACAGGCCGTCCGCGCCTCGGGCCGAACGGAGATACTCGCGGGTCTTCTCCAGAAACGGCAGGTCCGCGCCGTCGAGGTGGCTCAGCACGACCGCGCTGCCGTACGCCGGAGCCTCTTTCGACGGATTCGTCTGGTCGCCGAACCAGAGCGGGATGAACGAGCCGTCCGGGCGCTGTACATTCTGAAGATACCGCTCGATTCTTTTTTTCGCACGTGCCACGCGGCGTTTCAGCGGGGGCGGCAGCTCATTTTCGTACAGCGAGAACGCCTTGTAGGCGTGGGCGGAGATGTCCGGGCAGCTGCGGTCGAACGGCAGGCGGCCCCAGCCTTTGCAGAACGTGGGGATGCCGCCGTCGGAGTTCTGGAGATCCAGGAGCCACTCGATGCCGCGGCAGACGGCTTCGGACGCATCCTTGCCCAGTGCGTGAAGCGCAATCAGCGCAGCCGAAGTATCGTCCGCGTCGGGCACGCCGCCGGAATACGTGGTCCATGCCCAGCCGCCAGGCGCGGAGCGAGTAAAGGGATGTTCCGTCTTCGTCTGGGCTGCCAGCAGGCGGTTGCGGTAAAAAGCTTTTTCCTCCTCATTGAGCGAGGGCGCGATGACATCCAGCGCCAGCGAAGTCGTCCACAGGCGCAGGTCGCGGTCGATGGGCCACGACCCGTCCGCCCGCTGCGTCTCCGTCAGGAACCGCACCGCGAGCTTCGCCGCGGGATGTTCGCGCAGGCCGGCGGCACAGAGGCAGATCACGCAGAATCCGGTCAGCGGCGCCGCCTCCAGGAAACCGCCGTCTTCCGGCTGTTTCTCCGTCAGCACGCGGAGCGCTTTCTTCACAGCCAGTGAACGCAGCTTGTTCGGGCGATGTTTGAGCTGGGCTAGCCCGACGCAGATGAGCGCGGGGATGGCGTAGCTCACGACCGGGAGATTCAGGTGCTTGAACCACGATTCGGGGAGAACCGCGGCCTCGAACGGGAAATTCGGCATGCGCCGCCAGGCATCCGCGGCATCGGGGAAGAACCCGGACGCGGCGGCCAACGCCAGCAGCGGCACGGAGAATGTCAGGTCTTTGCCGTATTCTTTCAGCAGGCCGGCGCGGACCGAATCGAAGTCCAGGCCGCCAAACGTCCTGTTCAGGTAACTTTCCGCCTCGCGCACGGCTTCCGCATGGGAGTTCCGCAGCGCCGCATAAGCCAGGAAGGTCGCGGTCAGGTTGGGCGGGGATTCCGGGGAGTCCCCGTAAAGTCCGTCAGCATTTTTGTGCTCCAGCAGCCATTGCCTGCCCGCCGCCACCTCCTCGTCGTGTCCGCCGGAAAGCTCCAGCGCCACGCAGGCGACCGCGGTCGATACCGCCGAACTGGAAAGGCGCCCCTCAATGAAGCCGTCCTCGCGGCAGTGCGACAGGATGAATTGTCTCAGTGCGTCCGTCATGCCGTCGCCCCCATGGCAAGAAGCCCGTAAACCGTATATTCGAGGTCGCCGCAGGGGTCGCCCGGGACCGCGCCGAACAGTCCGTCCGGGCGGAAACACCCGCTCAGGAACCCGCGCACATCGTATTTCGCCTTGTGCCCGGTGCGTTTGAGCGCGTACAGCGCGACCGCCGCGGACAGCAGATCGCCGCCGGGGAACGTCCCGTCCGGGTTTTGAAGCCCAGCGAGCGCGGACGCGGTCGTTTCGTCGGGATGGAGGCACAACGCCGCCGCGGTCGCCGCCACGCCGTATTCCGGCGAACCTTTCAGGTTGGAGTACAGCCCGTCCGGCAGACGGTACGGCGAAAGGTCGGCGGACGCATCGTTCCGCAGGAAGCACGAATACGGAGAGAATCGGTCGCCCTGCGGGAACGCGGAGTCCGGCAGGTCCGGGAAATCGAGTTTCGGCGCGGCAAACGGGAGATGCTGAATCGCGCGGGGCAGCGCCATCAGCTTCAGCAGATTCCGGCTGTGTGCGAGCGCCGCCCGGTGCACCAGGTCGGCGGGCGACATTCCCGACAGCGTGCTTTCGCAGGAGGAGCGGTCGACCTTGGCGCCGGAAACGTACGCCAGGCACAGCCCGAACAGCGTGTAATACAGGTCTTCGCGGCCGCTCCGGTCCGGGAAAAGCCCGCGCGGACTCTGCATGAGCTGCACGATTCCCCGGAGCGCATCCTGCGCCTCGTCGGTCATCCGGGCGAACCCGGCGGAACATGTCTTCAGGAAGTCCAGGTCAAACATCTTTCAGGACCTTTCCGACAAGACGGTACAGGAATATCTTCAGCGGCACGTCGCCGACCTGTTCCAGGAGTTCATAGATGCTTTCGCGCTGCGCCAGGTACATGCGGACCGTTTCCGCGCGGGCGGCTTCACGGTCCCAGCCGTTCGAGCGCATCAGGACGTCGACCGCGGAGGCCGGGTTGTCCGCCGTGTCCTCCAGGTCGTCGTGAAGCTGATACGCCACGCCGAGCTTCTCCGAGAACGAATGGAACACATCGCGGAGTTCACGGAAACGCCCGGCGGCGATCGCGGCGGCGAAGAGCGCCACGCGGAAAGCGGGGGCGGTTTTCAGGCGGTGGATTTCCAGGCATTCCTCCGGCTTGAGCACAGGTTTGCGCAGAACTTCAAACTCGTGCGCCTGCCCCAGCGCCAGTTCGCAGTGGGCGGCGGCAGCCTCAGATGTGAGCATGGAACGCATTTCCGGCGGTACGCTCTCGTGGCAGAAGAGCCGGTAGCCGATCCCGATCAGGTAGTCGCCCAGGTTCAGCGCGGGCGCGAGCCCCAGCCGCACATGGCAAGCCGGTTCGCCGTAGCGTTCCGCGTCATCGTCCTCGATGTCGTCGTGGATCAACGACGCCTTGTGGAAGCACTCCACGGCCAGCGCAATCGGTTCAAGGCAGTCCGGCAGGCCAGGCGCGGCAGCGGTCAGGGCCGCCAGGCATCCCGCCGTGATCTTCGGGCGGTAATGCTTGCCGTGCGCACTCAGGGCGCGGACAGCCTCTTCCCGGAGCATATTGTCCGGGATGTATGCGGAAACGCCGTCCGGCGTAAACAGCGCGTCGATCCGCTGCCGGACCGCGCTGTAGGAAAGATCATGCGGTTCGGCATCCTGCGGGACAGCCAAAGCCCGCTTCAGGTCGTCCGGGTCGAACACCGTATCCCTGCAGCCGTCACGGAGCAGCGGCACTGCGATGCCGGGCACGGCGGAACGCAGCATGGCGGGGAAGGATTTTTCAAGCGATTCGAGGCAGGAAACGCCGACGACCGCCTGGATCTCGCCCTGTTCCACCCAGTCGGCGACCGCGGAGCTGGACTCCGCGACCAGCACGGGCATGTCGAGCTCGTCCGCCTCGGCGGAAAGTTGCGGGATGCCGCACTGTCCGCAATTGCGGCAGATCAGGCCGAGTTCATCGTGGTCCGCGGTGCATCCGGGCTGTTTGCGCAGGCAGAACGGCAGCAGAAGAAGCCTTTGTTTCCGGGCGATGTGCGGGAAATACGGCTTCCAGACCGCGTTGTTCAGCTCGATCATGGCATAGTGGTCGAATCCGCGCCAGGCAAGCTCAAGCGAGGCGGACATTTTTTCCGCATGCCGGGCGAGGAGATGCAGACTCAACGGCGGATTCAGCCCCGCCTCGCGCACGTAAGCTGCGGCAGCCTGGCGGATTCTTTCGCGGACGGCGGCGTCCTGCGGGACTGTCTGTTTGATTTCGCTCATCCGTAGGCTCCGAATCCGAAGAAGTAGTTGCGTTTTCCGAACCGGTATGCCGCGGACTGTTCGGGAATCTCGATGCCGGGAATGTCATGGCAGCACATCGGGGTGCGTTCCGCAAGCTCGCGGAAGAACCCGTCACGCCCGGAGGAATCCTGCGCGCCGTTCGCTCTCAGCGTATTAAGAAGTTCATGCGGCGAGTGCAGGACCATGCAGTCGCGGCCCTGCGAAGTGCTGAAATCCCGCAGATTTGCCAGAATTGTTTCCTGCTGGAAGATCGCCTCGAGGTTGGACGCGTCGGCGTTCAGGAAACCGCCCGCGGCCTGCATAATCGGGCAGAACTCCACCGCGCCGTTCGGGGCGATATGATGCGAGAGTCCCATCGCGCCCGGACAGAGCGCCCTGCCGTCGGCGTCCCAATAGGCGTCCAGGATCAGGATCTTCGCGGTACGGCGCTGTTCGACGAGGAATTTCCGGAGCGCGATCACGTGTTCGCGGTCAAGCGCGTTGGCGTAATCGGGGTCGACGCCGCACGGACGGTAGATGAAGTACCAGATGTAATGCACGCCCTTTCCGACGAGGAAATCGAGGTATTCGCGGCTCACCAGCTCGTCGAAATTGCGCATGTTGATGCTCGCGGTCACGCCGGTGAAAAGCCCCGCCTTCACCGCGGCCTCAAGCCCGGCGATCGACCGCGTGAACACGTCGTCGCGTCCGCGTCTGCGGCGGGATTCCGTCTCCAGCCCCTCGATGCTCACAAGGGCGGTCACGTTGCCGAGCTTCGCGAGTTCGGCAGCCGTCTTTTCGTCCAGCATCGTCCCGTTCGTGTACAGCTGGAAATACGCCTTCGGATTGTTCCGGAAGAGCGTCATGAGGTCGGGGTGGAACAGCGGTTCGCCGCCCAGGATGCCGAAGAACCGCGACTTGTAGCGGGCGGCGGTGTCGATGATGCCCTGCATCTGCTCCAGCGTGAGCCTGCACGGCGGATTCGTTTGCGAGACCCAGCAGCCGCGGCACTTCAGGTTGCACTGGTTCGTGATGGAGAGCATCAGGAACGCCGGGAAGAACGGTTCTCCACGCTTCATCCGCCGTTCAAACGCACGGACCGCGCGGTGCCCGTTCCAGGCAAACCGCAGCAGATGCCGCTGCGCCCGCAACGAGCATCCGGTCATGATCCGTGTAACGGCGGATAAGTTCATGCGTTCCTCAATAAAAGTTCAACTGTCGCGGAAAAGCCGCACTTTCTTCCGGTATTCCAGGCGCTCGCGGAATGACGTCTGGTCGGCAGGGGACGGCTTCACGGGTTCGTCCAGGGCGCCGTTCAGGCGCGCTTCCTTGGACTTCGGGAATATGATCGCGTTCGCGGGGCAGATCCTGGCGCAGGCGGGACAGTCCGTCTTGCAGGCCGAGGGCTTCACAACGCGGAATCTGCCGTTGACCTTGTCGTACACGCCGAACATGCAGAAGTCGGCGCATTTGCCGCAGTTCATGCAACGGTCGGCGTCGATGACGGGGAACCACGGGACCCAGTCCTGCGGCACAGCCAGCGCGTGAACGGCCTCACGGACCGCTTCCGGCTGAACGTTCTGCACGTCCATGCAATCGACGCCGGGACCGAACATCGCGCGGATCGCACGTGCCTGGCACGCCAGAACCGTCTCGTTGTCCGCAAAAGTCCTGCCGGATGCGCCGTCGCGGCAAAGGTCGGGCACGATTTCGCACGGGACGCCCTCGGATGCCGCCGCTTTCACGGCTTCGTCCAGTACGTCCTGCGGTATCTTCCGGTATTTCCGGCATGCGCAGATGACAAGTTTCTTCGGTTCCATCGTGTCTTCAAGTGTCATGTTTTTGTCCTGGCTTGGCGAGTGAAGAATGGTCTGCTGAATTCGAGTTCGCACACGTGCGCGCGTGCGTGCGAGTGAGGCAAAATGCAGTTCATGCGGGAATGCCGCCGTCTCCGCCGGGCTTTTTTCCGCGGAGCCGGGCCGCCCCGGCGCACGGGTGCGGGTCGAGTGCGAATCCGGCAAAGCCGCCCCGGGTAAAAAGCCAAGCCGGGAGCATGCCTGCCGGATCGCGGTTCAGGCGCGAAGATTACTTCGCCTTGATGTCAAACGCGCCGAGGACGTTCCCGTGGCGCACATACATGATGCCGTCGCAGATCATGGGATGCGCCCAGTGTTCCTTGTCGCCGAAATTGATCTGGAAGCTGCTGATGACGTCGAGCTTCTCGCCGGGCTTGGCGATGGCGATCGTGCCGCGCTTTTCCTCGTACATGTAGATCAGGCCGTCGGCATAGATCACGCTGCCCTTGCCGAGCCGTTCCCACGGCACCTCGTAAAGGGTCTCGCCCGATTCCCAGTCCACGCACATCCAGTTGCCGCTGTTGTTGCCGGTCCAGTTCGAGCCGTAGAGCTTGCCGTCGACCAGCACGGTGCAGTCGTGGTGCGGGTCGAGTTTCTTGTTTTTCCAGATGACCGTGACGCCCTTGCCGTCCTTGTTCAGTTCGTACAGCACGCCGCCCTGGTCGTATCCGGCGGACACGTAGAAGCGGTTTTCCTCAACCGTCGGGGAATTGCAGTTGACGCCGCCCATGCCGCTCACGCCGGAGGTTTGGGCGTAGTTGTCTTCCCACATGACCGTGCCGTCCTTGAGGTTGATCCCGTTCACTTTCGCGCCGGTCATCACGACCAGCTGGTCGCCGACGATGACCGGGGTCACATAGGCGAGCGTGTCGCCGTTGGATTTTGCCGTCCAGACTTCGGAGCCGTCGGCGATCTTCAGCGCCACCACGAGCGCCTTGCTGCCGCCCGCGGTCACGAAGACCATGTCGTCCTTGACCACCGGGCATTCCGCCATGGCCCACATGCCGAACTTCGAGCCGTAGTCGTTCGCGATATTTTTCTGCCACAGGATCTTCCCGTCTGCGGCGTTCAGGCAGAAGATCTCGCCAGAACCACACGTCACGAGCAGGCGGCCTTCACCCGCTTTCTCGCCGGGCACATAGGTAGGCGTGCTGCGGGCGCCGGGATAGGAACGCTCCCACGCCGCGCCTGTGACGGTCCGCCAGATCTCCTTGCCGTTCAGGTCGAGGCAGATCACATGCTCTTTTCTCGGGCGGCCTGAGCCCGTGCCGGTGATATACAGGCGGTCCCCGACCTTAATGGGGCTGGACCAGCCTTCGCCGAGGTTGCTTGCGGTCCATTTCGGGGTCAGACCTCCCTGCGGCCATGTTTTCATCAGGCCTTTTTCCACCGTGTACATGCCCTGCGAGTTATCCCCGCGGAACCGGACCACGTCCCCGGCAACGAGTGCAGCGCAGCCCATGATGACCAGCGCAGCTGTCAGTAACGTTTTGTTCATGATGTCTTTCTCCATGGTTGGAACGGACAGTCGCGCCTTCGGGCGGACTGAATCATTTGTTTCGAATCGCAACGAGATGAAACCACGACCGTTTTGGCTGTCTTTTTCAATCGACGCACACTGTTTTTTGAGGGGCATCATGTTCAGAAAAAAGCGCCAATGCACCGCAGGATTCATTTATTCATTAAACAATACCACATCTTTTTCGATTTTTCAAGCTCTTTTTCAAGCATTTCAACTCTTTTTTTACAAAAGGTCAATAGAAACAAATGAATTGCATCGACCCGGAGTTGCAAATGGTTGAAAAAGAAAGCTACTGAATCACTGTTGAGGCGCAAATCAAATTGCGTGATATTACTACTATACCCAGTTTCCTGAAACGGGGGAAAACGGGGCTGAAACAAAGCAGCTTTTTCGAGTTTGTCAATGTACATTAAGCAGCAAACCGGTCCGCATGACCGGCTTTGTGGACTGCCTAACGCTACCAATATATTATGACTTCTCTTCTTTTTAAGACGACACTCGACCTGTTTTCGAAAAAAGCAAGTACAAATACATGCCGCATCTTTAGAAAATGGGATCGTTTCGGGGTTGCAAAGTTCAAATCGAGTCCCAAGCACGGACATGATATCCATTTCGATGGTACGATTCGTTCCCGCTATAGCATAGCATGCCCTTCTCGATGCCGGAGAGTTTTCGCCAGTAGTTCAGCCCGTCGAACATGCCGCCATTGATTGTCTGTCCGGACTTGATCTCAACGGGGTAAAGGTCTTCCCCGTTTTCGATCATCATATCGATTTCGTGTCCCTGTGAGTCGCGCCAGAAGTACAGCGGCGGCTCGATATTGGAATTCATGCAGGTCTTCACGATCTCGGAAATGACGTAGGTCTCGAAGATCGGACCGCGAAGGCTGTGAAGTGCCAGGGATTCGGCGTTGCGGATGTTCAGCAAATAGCAGACCAGCCCCGTATCGTAGAAGTAGAGCTTCGGACTCTTGATCAGGCGCTTGTTGAAGTTCTTCTGGTGCGGTCGGAGCAGGAAGACGATATAGCTGGCCTTAAGCAGAGAGAGCCATCGCTTTGCCGTAGTTGGAGAAACGCCGGAATCGCTAGCGAGCGAATCTATGTTGAGAATCTGCCCGGTACGCCCTGCCGCCAGACGGAGGAACCGTTCAAATGTTTCCAGATCGCTGACGTTGACAAGCGTCCTGATATCGCGTTCCAGATAACTCTGGGTGTATTGTGAAAGCCAGTTTGTCGGTTTGATCTTCCGATCGTAAATGGGCGGGTAGCTTCCACGGAATACCTGCTCGAAAGGATCATTGTCAGATGCTTCCGGGATGTCCCAGTTTTCGATCTCAAAGATGTCGCGGGGCGGCAGTCCGGCAAGTTCGCGGTGGGACAGCGGCAGGAGTTTCATAAGCGAGCATCGACCGGAAAGAGATTGGCTGATCGCTTCTTGCAGATGGAAGTTCTGGGAACCAGTCAGGATGAACTGCCCCATTTGATTTCGCTCATCGGCCAGAACCATGATGTAACTAAACAGATCCGGCACTCGTTGCGCCTCGTCGATAATGACCGGCTTCTTGAACTGGCCAAGGAATCCGTTCGGATCCTCTTTAGCGAAGGCTCTCGTATCCGGCTTCTCCAGATTGACGTAGGCGTAGTCGGGGAACAGGGAACGACACAAGGTCGTTTTCCCGGATTGCCTCGGCCCCGTGACGGCGACAATGGGGTATTGGGTTGCCGCTCCCCGGATATATGGGCTCAGATGTCGTTCGATCATCGCGTTCCTCCTGTTGATTTATCTCTTGTAAATATAACATCAAAAAGCGGATTTACAAGCTTTTTGGCATAAGAAAACGCAGCTTTTTTTGATTAAAACGATTTGCAAATCCACTATTGAATGACGGAATCACAAACAATCTCACAAGAAGAGGACAACGTGGACAGCCTCCGGGATAAACCCCATGGGAAACCAAGATAACTCACTTGCTCAATTATCCAGGATTCCCTGTATACGTACGCAGATAGAAAAAAACTAATCCTCAACATTCTTGGTTTCCATATAGCCGGAGTTTTGATGTCTGTCCAGGCTGTCCATATCGGATAATTTCAGCCCCCGGAACCGCTGTCGATTCCGAGGGCCGCGTGTTGTTTGATCGTTTGAGTTTTGCCGCTTACGCCAGCAGGTTCTGCCAGGCGGACTTGTCGTCTTGGAGGGATTCGAGTCCCGAGGCGAATCCGGCGGCGGCGAGCGCGCTGTCGAGCTGCGCGTCGTTGACGGCGGCGGTGAAGTTCGCCGTGACGTTGTAGAACGCGCTGCCCTTGTCGTTTGCAGTCGTCTTCTTCGCGGTCACGGAGATGTAATACTCACCGGCGTCGAGCGTAAGCGCCGCGGTCGTCGCGGATGCGCCGACTGCAAAGTCCTTGACCTTGACGTCGGTCTTCTTCTGGAGGGAGTTGAGGACGGCATTGCCTTTCTTGTCCGTGCCTTTCTTCCAGATCTCGAACGAAACATCCGCGAGCGCCGTGATCTCGAAGCTCAGCGTGCCTTTGCCTGTCAGCACGATCTTCGCGTAGTCCGCGGCATCGTTGTAGCCGACGAAATTCCCGAAGTCCGGATCCCCGCTCAGGGTTTCATCCAGGATGATCGCCCGGTTGCCGTTGGAAATTGCGATCTCGGCGAAGTTGGCATCATCCCTGAACGTTTTCGCCTTCTTGTCGTACAGCACGTTGTTCCTGCCATTGTCCGCGCTGTCGAAGAAACGGCTTCCAACGGTGTTGACCTTGACGTTGTAATACGCCGAACCGCCCTTGGCGGCGTCCGAGCTCTCCATGGAGACGAAGTACTCGTACTTGTCTCCGGCATCGAGGAGCTGCGCCTTGGTCGTTTTGGTGACGACCGCGCCGTTCTTCGTCTTCAGCGTGGTGACCGGGCCGGCTTTCGTCATCTTGCCGCTGGCGGTGTCGCGCTTCCAGAGCGTGAACTTCGCATTGCCGGTGGCGGAGACATTGAAGCTCACATACGCAGTCGAGCCGAGCTCAAGTTTCGTGTAGTCGATGCTGTCGCCGAAGCCGACGAAGTTCTCGAATGCCTCGCTGTCCTGCATTGCGGCATGATCGAGCACGATGCTTTCGACGCCGCGTTCGAGGCTCCGCGGATTTTCAATGACGCCGGCGTTCGTGGCGGCGTTGTTCCAGCCGTCGTCCGCATCGACAAAGAACATGCAGCCGGTGACGCTCACATTGTACAATCCCTCGGTTCCGGCTTTCTTCACGTTCTTCGCGACCAACGCCACGTAGTAGCTGCCGTCGGCGGTCAGGCAGACATCCTTGAGCATAGAGGTCTGTCCTGCCTTGACTGCGACCTTGCCGACCTGGATCTGTGCGCGGTTGCCTTTCTTGTCGAAGCCGTCCTCGTACACATAGAACGTCCCTGCGGCGGTGGAGTCGATGGAGAACGTCAGCTTCGCGGCGGTTTCCACATCGATCTTCGCGACGTCGCCGGCATCCATGTTGGTCCCGTCGTTTCCGAGCATGTTGTGCTTGCCGTCCCGGTTGATGGTTCCGACTTCGTCCAGACGGATTTCGCCGCTGCCTGTGACCGTGTTCGACGCGAACAGGGAGATGTTCGCGTCCTTGTTCCAGCCGAGTTTTTTGTCGTACAGGTAATCGTTCGACCCGTTGTCCGGCTTGTTGTCCGGGATGACGATGTTTGCGACGGTGTATGTCGTGATCTCGGACACGTTGCCGACTTCGTCGGTGCCGCGGAAGAAGGCCGTGCCGTTCCCGGTGAACGTGATGGGATCGGTATACGTCAGCCAGGTTTCGCCATCCAGCGAGTATTCTTTAACAGCGGAATCGTCGCTGAACGTGGCGGAAACAAGCACGTTGTCGTTCGTGATCGCGGTGATATCAGCCGAAACGACCGGGGCTTCCGGAGCCACCTTGTCGATGTTGCCGACCTCGAAAGCCGTGACCTCGGAAATGTTTCCCGCCTCGTCGGTGCCACGGAAAGACACACTGCCGTTCTCTGCAAACGGAATGGGATCGGTGTATGCCAGCCAGGTTTCGCCGTCAAGCGAATATTCCATGGCCACGGAATCGTCGCTGAACACTGCGGAAACGAGCACATCACCGTTCGTGGCAGCGGTGACATCGGCAGAGGCGACAGGGGCTTCCGGAGCTACTTTGTCGATATTGCTTACGATGTAAGCGGTGACCTCGGAAACATTGCCTACTTCATCCGTGCCGCGGAAGAAGACTGTGCCGTTTTCGGTGAACGTGATGGGATCGGTGTACGCCAGCCAGGTTTCGCCGTCCAGCGAATATTCCCTGACCACGGAATCTTCGCTGAACACGGCACTCACGGTCACGTCCTGATTCGTGGCCGTGGTGACATCGGCGGAGGCGACCGGTTTTTCCGGCGCGATCTTGTCGATGTTCGTTACGGCAAACTCCGTGACCTCGGAAACGTTTCCTGCCTCGTCGGTACCGCGGAAAGAAACAGTTCCATTCTCGGTGAACGTGACGGAATCGGTATACGCCAGCCAGTTTTCGCCGTCCAACGAGTATTCCATGTCCACGGAATCCTCGCTGAACACGGCGGTCACGGTCACGTCCTGATTCGTGGCCGTGGTGACATCGGCGGAGGCGACCGGTTTTTCAGGCGAGACCTTGTCGATATTCGTTACGGCAAACTCCGTGACCTCGGAAACGTTTCCTGCTTCGTCGGTTCCGCGGAAGACGATCGTACCATTTTCAGTGAACGTGATGGGATCGGTATACGCCAGCCAGGTTTCGCCGTCCAGCGAATATTCCATGACCACGGAATCTTCGCTGAACACGGCGGTCACGGTCACGTCCTGATTCGTCGGCACGGTGACATCGGCAGACGCGACCGGTTTTTCAGGCGAGACCTTGTCGATATTCGTTACGGCAAACTCCGTGATCTCGGAAACGTTTCCTGCTTCGTCGGTTCCACGGAAGATAACCGTGCCATTTTCTGTGAACGTAATGGCATCTGTATACGCCAGCCAGGTTTCGCCGTCCAGCGAGTATTCCCTGACCACGGAATCTTCGCTGAACGCGGCGGTCACGGTCACGTCCTGATTCGTCGGCACGGTGACATCGGCGGAGGCGACCGGTTTTTCAGGCGAGACCTTGTCGATATTCGTTACGGCAAACTCCGTGACCTCGGAAACGTTTCCTGCTTCGTCGGTTCCGCGGAAGATGATCGTACCATTTTCGGTGAACGTGATGGGATCGGTATACGCCAGCCAAGTTTCGCCGTCCAGTGAGTATTCCATGGCCACGGAATCGTCGCTGAACGCGGCGGTTACGGTCACGTCCTGATTCGTCGGCACGGTGACATCTGCGGAGGCGACCGGTTTTTCGGGCGCGACCTTGTCGATGTTCGTGACCTCATAGCCGGCGATCTCGGATTCGTTTCCGGCGGAATCGACCGCCTTGAAGAAGACCGTGGTATTTTCGGAAACGGTCACGCCATCCACGTATTCCAACCATTCGCCTGTTTCACCGAGCTTATAGAGAGAGGACGCCAGCTCGACGTCATCCGCAAACACGGCGGTCACTGTCACGTCCCGATTCGTCGGCACGATGACATCCGCCCGGACGTCCAATACTGTCGGTGCCGTCACATCCTCGAAGACAACTTTCAAAGTCAGAACAAACAGATCCAGGTTCAGGGAATAGGTATAATTGCCGACGGAAAGCGCACGTCCCAACCAGATGTTCCCGAGCGAGTTGCCGAGCTGATCCTGAACCGTGATCGTGCTGCCGAATCCCGACTCCTTGCTATTGGCGGGCACCACATTTTCCGCAAGCGTGTACAAGCCTGCCGCCTGCGAATCGGAAACCGTGAGCGTGTAAACCGGCGTGGCTTTCTGGAGAGGCCGGAAATCGCTGATGCAGGTGATGTTGTGGGGTTCAAGGCCGGAGATGTCGAAATCTACGACAGCCTGTTTGTCAAGGGTAATCTGACTCGATGTCACGTTGTCGAATATCATGCGTCCGGTCAACTTGCCGCCGCGTTTGATAGACAATTTGCCGACGGAAGAGACCATGACGCCGTTGAGCGTTCCGCCGGAGGCGACGCCCATGCTGCCCTTGAGGATCCCGACCCCGTTTGCCGTTCCGCCGGATAAGATGTCGATCATGCCGCCGTTGTCGAGCATGGTGCTGTTCACCACGCCGCCGGAAGAGACGGACAAGTTGCCGCCGGAGACCGTGGTGGTGTCCGCCATTCCGCCGGAGAAGATGCTGAGATAGCCGCCTTTTTCGATCATGGTGCTGTTCACCACGCCGCCGGAAGAGACGGACATGCTGCCGCGGGAGACCGTGGTGTTGATCACTACGCCGCCGGAAGAGACGGACAAGTTGCCGCCGGAGACCGTGGTGGTGTCCGCCATTCCGCCGGAGAAGACCAGCATGGTGCCGCCCTTGTTGATCATGGTATTGTCCGCCGCACCGCCGGCTGAGACGCTCATGGAACCGCCCTCGTTGACCGTGGTGTTGGTCCCCTTGCCGTCGGACATCACATACATTTCCCCGGAAGCTTCAATCGTGATGGAATCCATTTCGGCCGCACTGGAAAGCAGCTGACCGTCCGAACCGTAATAGACGCCGGAATACTGGCTGGCAAACGTGGCAAATCCGCCCTCCTCAACGAAAATATGCCCTTCACACGGCGTCCAGACAATACCCGTCGCCGAGCCGGCGGAGAGAACGTAGAGTTCACCGCCGGCATTGACCGTGGTGTTATCCGCCTTGCCGTCGGAGAAGACGCGCATGGAACCGCCCTCGTTGACCGTGGTGTTATTCGCCGAACCGCCTGCCGAGACGTGCATGGAACCGCCCTCGTTGATTGAGGTGTTATTCGCCGAACCGCCTGCCGAGACGTGCATGGAGCCGCCCTCGTTGACCGTGGTGTTATCCGCCTTGCCGTCGGAGAAGACGTGCATGGAACCGTCTTCGTTGACCGTGGTGTTGTCCGCCGCACCGCCGGCCGAGACGCGCATGGAGCCGCCCTCGTTGACCGCGGTGTTGGTCCCCGTGCCGCCGGACATCACATACATTTCCCCGGAAGCTTCCAGCGTGACGGAATCCATCACTGTCGCAGTGGAAAGCAGCTGATCGTCCGAACCGTAATAGACGCCGGAATACTGGCTGGCAAACGTGGCATATGCGCCGTCCTCGACGGAAACATGCCCTTCGCACGGTGTCCAGACGATATCCGTGGCCGTGCCGCCGGCCAGGACAGCAAGATACCCGGAGGAATCGACCGTGGCATGGTCCGCCACACCGCCGTCTTCGACCTGGAGTTCCCCGCCGGAGCTGACGAGCGTATCCGTTGCCGTGCCGCCGGAGCTGACCGCCATGAATCCCTCGGTGATCGTGGTCTTGTCCGCCACACCTCCGTTCCCGACATAGAATTCGCCGCCCTCGGAGATGACCGTATCCGTGTACACGTTTCCGAACGGGACGGCATCCACTTCCCCGGACACGATAACCCCGGACGAGACGCTGGGGATGTTCAAAACCGTGCAGCTGGCGATCTCGGATTCATTTCCGTCGATATCGCCGGCCAGGAAGTAAACGATGTTGTTTCTGGATAAGGTGACGCCATCGACATATTCTTCCCAATCCGCGTCTTCGCCGACTTTGTACCATGTGAACTCAAGTTCATTCCTGTTGTCTTCGAAATCGGCCGTGATCACGACGGCCCCCTCAGTCTCTTCCGAGGCGCTTATCAGGATATTCGATATCGTCGGCGCGATCCGGTCGATCTCCCAGACCGTCAGCGTCAGTCCCTCGCTGCCGGAATTGATCTTGAACCTGGAATTTCCGTACACGAACGAACTGTTCGAACCGATCGTTTCATTGCGGGTGTTCTGGACCGTGATCCTCTTGCCGAAGTCGGTCGCCGCAAGCGTATAGATACCCTCTTTTTGCGAATCGGAGACCGTAAGCGTGAAAACAGCATTTTGGGCATCGCTCATTTTGAGCCCCTGGAACAGGGCGTCCTTGTTCGGGTCGATCGCGGAAACGTCGAAATCGATGACTGTGCCGCTTCCTATGGTCACATAAGCTCCGCTCAAGATATTCAGCCGTCCGGTCAGTACGCCGCCGGAAGAGACCTGAAGCGTCGCGCCGCTCCCGATCACGGTATCGCGCGCCGTGCCGCCGGAGGAGATCCTGAGGACCCCTCTTTCTTTCAGCACCGTATCGGATGCGGTCCCGCCTGGCTGGACGTAAAGATAGCTGGATTGGACATTGAAGCTGGAAGCGACGCCGTCTTTGAGTTCGAACGTCACATCGCAGGAAGAGCCTGTCACATAGGTGTCGGAAGCTACCATGAGAAGGAGGACCACATCGGAAGACAGGGAGATGTCTGTTGCCGTGCCGCCGGAGGAAATAGTCAGCATGCCGCCTTTGTGGAAATCGGCTCCATTCACGGTGCCGGCGGACAGAATATGAAGCTGTCCGTCCCCGCGGAACGTGATATTGCCAACCGAGACTCCGGAGGAAACGAACAGACTGCCGTCCGAGGTGAACGTGATGTTCTTCGCGATGCCGCCGTACTCGACCTGGAAAAGTCCAAAGTCGTTGACAGTGGTATTGTTTGCGATGCCGCCGAACTCGACAAACATCTTTCCGCCGGAATTGACCGTGGTCTCATCCGCCGTGCCTCCGAATCCGACATGAAGCCCCTGGATCCCGGAACAGGAATTGACGATGGTACCGTATGCCACGTAGCCGGAACTGATGGCATAGTTGTTGCGAACGACCTGATTCCGGATGATTTTGCCCGGCTTGGGGGCGTTGCCGACTTTCAGGGTCAGCACATCGTTTGAAATGCTGAGCGAATACTCCGTATCGGAAACCGTGATGGTCTTTCCCGAGGAAAGCGTTCCGAAGCTGCTCCCGTCCGCGCCTATGACGGAAATGGTCTGATTGATTTTGTACGCTCCTTTGGCGAGCTTATAGGTCCCTTCCGTCGTGTCTGCGCTGACCGTGATGCAGCCGGAAAGGTCTCCCCGAACGAGGGTCAGGTCCATTCCCGGATCCACTTCAGGCGTCAGGCGCGCCAGATCGAAAAGCACGGTCGCGCCGTTGAAAGCGGAAATGGTTCCGCCTTTGCTGCACACAAGTTTCCCGGTCAGCGTTCCCCCGGAGGAGATGCGGAGCGTTCCGCCGGAGAGGACCGTGATATTGTTCGCCTGTGCCCCGGAGAGGATATCAAGATAGCCGGATTCGATGCTGTAATCCGAAATATCTCCGTTCTTTATCCTGATTTCGGTTTGGCCGGAGACGCCGGAGACCAGCGTGTTCCTGTCCACCGAGATCCCGAGCATCGCCCCGGAAGAAGCCGTAATGCCTGTAAAAGTCCCTCCGGACGACATGAGGAAGCTGCCGCCGGAAGAGATCGAGATGCTGCTTGCCGAGCCGCCGAGCTTCAGCACGCCGCCGGACAGGATGACTGCGTATTCCACAAGGCCACCGTCCATCTGCATGTTGCCGCCGGAGGAGATGACAACACCGGCTATCATGCCCGCGGAGACGGCACGCAGGGAGTCGTGCAGGATGATGCCGACAACAGCCCCGCCGGAAGAGACCATCATTCCGCCGCCGGAGAAAACGACCGGGGCGAATGCCGTGCCGCCGGAGGAAACATGCATGCTGCCGCCATTGCTGATCTGGACATTGCTCACGAGTCCACCGGAGTCGACATGGAGCGCCCCGCCGCTGCTGACAGCCGTTTGTTTCGCGATGCCGCCGGACATTACGTACGCTTCATAGGAGGAGCCGAGCGTGAGGGAATCCATTGACGCCGCGCTGGAAAGCAGCTGGTCGCCGGACCCGAAATAGACGCCGGAATGCTGTTCGGCAAACGTCGCGGAAGCGCCGTCATCGAGGTACACATGCCCGACACAGGGCGTCCAGACGATATCCGTCGCCGTGCCGCCGGAAGCGACGGAAAGCCGTCCGCCGCTCGCAACGTTCATGCCCGCGGCAGTGCCGCCGGACATCACGTACATTTCATCGGAAGAGCCGAGCGTGAGGGAATCCATCGACGCCGCGCTGGAAAGCAGCTGGTCGCCGGAGCCGAAGTAAACGCCGGAAAACTGTTCGGCAAACGTCGCGGAAGCGCCGTTGTCGAGGTACACATGGCCGACGCATGGCGTCCAGACGACATCCGTCGCGATGCCGCCGGAGAAGACCTGAAGGCATCCGCCTGCCTGGACGGTCGTACTGAACGCCGTCGTGCCGGAATGGACCGTCGCCGACGCGTTTGCGAGGACCATGCCGGAGAACGAGTTGGATGCGAATGTGACGTTTGCGCCGTCCCGTATCTCCGTGAAACCGCCATTTTCCACGGTTCCCCATGCGGTGCCGCCGGAGAAGACGACCAGTGTGCCGCCGGGATCGACGACGGTATCGTAGAAGACGTCGCCCGGTCCGACAGTGAGCGTCTCGCCGGCTGCTGCGACTGCCCCGATGGACGTTGCAGGAGCGAGTTCCCCGCCGATCTGCAGGGACAGGCGCTTGTCGGAAAGGACGAGCATGTAGGCGACATCGGAGACCATGACGGTCTTCCCGACCTCGGTGAAGAGTCCCAGCTCTTCGCCGTCGGCATTCACGATCGTGATCATCCGGTCGAACGTACCTGCGCCGTCGGCAAGCGCGTAGAGGCCTTCCTCCTGATCCGCGTTGACCGTAATGGTGTAGTTTGACGCCTTGACTCTGGAAAGATTGTCGAACAGCGCTTCCGAATTCGGCTTCGCCTGCGTCAGGTCAAAATCCACGGTTGCGCCGGCATTTGCGGAAATGTAGCCTTTGCTGTCGCAGCTGACTTTCCCGGTCAGTTTCCCGCCGGAAGCGACCGTGACGCTCCCGCCGGAGGAAACCGTAACGCCGTTGATTGTACCATCGACATAGACTTTCGCACCGGAAGCGACCACGACCCGGTTCAATGCGCCTCCTGCGGAGACATCCACCGTTGCGGAACACTTTTCCCCCTCGAACGTGAAAGATACGTCATTTGCGACCGCGCCGGATGCAATGCCCATGCTGCCGAACTGCTCGATGAAGACGTTGTTTACGATGATGCCGGAAGAGACCTCGAATCCGGCGCTCTCCCCGATCATGAGAGCGGAAACGGCGGCGCCGGAAGAGATGAACATGCTGCCGCCGCGCTCAAGGATCGTCCCGATTGCCGAGGCTCCGGAATGGACGTACATGCTGCCCCGGGATTCGATCGTCGTGAGGACCGCCGTGCCGCCGGAGTAGACCTGGAAAAAGCCTTCGCTGTAGATCGTCATGTCAAGGGTTTTTCCGCCGGGCATCGCATACAATCCGCCGCCTTTGGAGACCTCCAGGGAAGCCAGGGCGTTTTCCTGGAATGCCGAGCTGCCCCCTTTTGACGAAATGAAATAGACCCCGGAACACGTGTCGGCAAATGTCACGGTGGCGCCATCGCGAATGTTCAGATTCCCCTTAAAAGGCGACCAGTCGACATTCAATGCCGTGCCGCCGGACGCGATGGTCACAGACCCGTAAACGAGTCCGATCCCGTCCACCATGCCGCCGGAATGGACAGAGAGAGTTCCGCCAGCCACGCTGATATCGCCCGCCGTGCCGCCGGAAAGGACGTCTAATTCCTTGAAGCCGACCCCGAAACTGGAAACGGAGCCGCCCCTGATCTCAAACGCGACGCCGTCGGACGTCCCGGCGATGACGGTGTCGGGGGCGATCTCAAAACTGAACCCCACTCCTGCTTCGGCGACGATGCCCGTCGCTGTGCCGCCGGAAAGGACTTCCAATCCGCCGTTCATGCCGACGGTGACCCCGTCCGCCACTGCACCGGAGGAGACCTGAAGATGCCCCCCTGACGAAACGACCGTGTTCAAGAACGTCTCTCCGTCGAAAATGGAAACGGACTGTTCGGAAGACAAAGTAACACCATTGAGGGTCCCGATATTCGAGATCGTGCAGTCGGCGATTTCCGATTCATTTCCGTCCAGGTCTAAAGCTTTGAAGTACACGGTCGTGCCGTTGTGGTATACCGTAACGCCATCCGCATATGCCGTCCATTTGCCGTCCTCGCCGAACTTGTACAGGATGGACTTCAATTCATCGTTGTTGTCCGAGAATTCCACTGTGATCACGACCGGCTGGTCTGTCGGCTGCGACGTGCTGACCTGAATGCTGGTAAGAGTCGGGGCGATCATATCCCGTTCCTCAACGGTCAGGAACAGCGTGCCTTCGTCGAATGACAGCCTGTACTTGCCATCGCCGGCAATAATGGCATTTCCGTCGATGGTGAGCGAGCCGTAAGAGGCGCCAAGTATGTCATAGACCGGGAGTGACCCGAAGAAAGAGGACGCGCTTTCTGCGAGCGTGTATGTGCCGTACGCCTGCGTGTCCGAGACTGTGAGCGTGTAGTTCGGGGAGCCCACAATGTACGAGAGATTGTTGACCAGAGCCGCTCCGCCGGGCGCCACGCCGGAAATGTCGAAGTCGAGGATCGCTCCGGTATTGGCGGATATGAAAGCTCCTTCCTCAAAGAACATTTGCCCGGTCATCTTGCCGCCGGATGAGATATAGAAATTGCCGCCGGGATTGATCGTGACGCCGCCCGCCGTGCCGCCATTGTAAACATAGAAATGCCCGGCGTTGACCGTGGTGTCTTTTGCTATGCCGCCGTTGTAAACATAAACATTCCCGGCGTTGACCGTGGTGTCATTTGCCATGCCGCCGGAAGAGACATAAAAATAATAGCCGTTGAACGTAGTGTTGCTCGCCGTGCCGCCGTCGTAAACATAAGCATACCCGGAATGGAACAGGGTATTTTCAGCGAGGCCGCCGGAAGAAATATACAGTTCTCCGTAATAGAACGTGGTGTTGTTTGCCGTGCCGCCGTCGTAGACATAAAGATAGCCGGAGTTGACCGCGGTGCCGTCCGCCGTCGTGCCCGAATGAAGGGTAGCGGAATACCTGTTGGTGAGTTCCAGTTCGGAGATCGTATTGGGAACAAACGTGACGTCCGCACCGTTCGCGGCGTTGACCCATCCGCCATTTTCCACGATTTCAAGCGCCGTGCCGCCGGAGGAGACCTGGAGACGGCCGCCCGAATTGACCGTGGCGATGTTCGCCGTGCCGCCTGAGGAAACGAGGAGGGAGCCGCCGGAAGAGATGACCGTGTTTTCATAATCCTTTCCGGGAAGGACGACGGCGTTTTGCGCTTCCAGCACGACATCGGAAACCACATTGTAAATATTCGAAACGGTGCAGCTCTCGATCTCGGAAACATTTCCTGCTCTGTCTTTCCCGCGGAAGAGCACCTCTCCATTGTCCCGCATTTCGACCGGTCCGGTATAGCTGTACCAGGTCTCGCCGCCGTCCTGCGAGTATTCCCCTGCGGCATCTTCGCCGAATACTGCGGAAATCATCACGCTGCCGAATGTCGGATCGGTGATGTCGGCGGAGACAGTCGGCTTTTCCGGCGCGACCCTGTCGATGTTGTCAACGGTGTATGCGGATTCGGAGACGTTTCCCAGGGCGTCCGCGGCGCGGAAGAATACGGATCCGTTCTCCGTGAATAGCAGGGGCTCCGTATACGAGGACCATGTCTCTCCGTCGAAACTGTATTCCCGTACGACGGAATCTTCGCTGAACGTCGCCGTCACGGTCACGTCGCCGTTGACCGGTGCCGCCATGTCCACGGAGACGACCGGTTTTTCCGGCGGGACCCTGTCGATGTTGTCGACGGGGAAGCTGATGGCCTCGGATTCGTTTCCGGCGGCATCGACCGCCTTGAAATAGACCGTTGCATTGTCATACACGGTAGCGCCGTCTGTGTAGACTGTCCATTCGCCGTCTTCTCCGATCCGGTACAGGGAGTCTGCCAGTTCGGCATTGTCGGCAAAGACTGCGGTGATCACGACCGGCTGGTTGGTCGTGACGGTGATGTTCGCCTGTAGGCCGGATACCGTCGGAGCGACCGTGTCGATGTCGCCTATGACCGTAACGGTGAGCGTGCCGTCATTCAGTGCCAGCAGATACCCTGTTCCGGCGATGTTTATCGTTCTGCCAAGTTGAAGTGTGCCGAGAGAGTCGCCGGACGTGTTCAGGACCGTGATCGTGCCGTCGAATCCCGCCGCGCCCTCGGCGAGCAGGTATGTGCCGTACGGTTGGGAATCGGAGACCGTGAGCATGTAATCGGGCGAGCCCTGAACATAGGAAAGTCCGTTGACCTGCGCCATGGATTCGGCGCCTGCGGAGAGATCGAACGAGAGGATCGCGCCGTCATATGCGTAAACGACTGCGTCCTCGGCGAAATTCATTTGTCCCGCCAGTTTTCCGCCGGTATACACTTCGAGGTAGCCGTCGGAGCCGACCGTCGTGTCGCGCGCCGTGCCGCCGGAGAAAACGTACAATGCTCCCTCGGCATTGACCGAGGTATGCTCCACAGTGCCGCCGTCGTCGACGGAAAGCTCCCCGCCCGAGACCGTCATGTTCGAAAAAATCTCTCCGTCGAACACGCAGACAGACTGCCCGGAAGAAAGGGTGACTCCGTTCAACGCTTCGATGTTCGAAACCGTGTACTCGGCGACCTCGGATTCATTGCCGTCGGAGTCGATCGCCATGAAGTAGACGGTCGTGTTGCGGCAGACCAGGACGCCGTCCTCATAAGCGCTCCAGTCATAGTCCTCTTCCAGCCGGTAAAGCGTGGACCCCAGTTGGTTCAGGTTGTCCGCGAATTCCGCTGTGATCACGATTGGCTGGTCCGTCGGTTCCGTTGTGCTCGCCTGGACAGCGGAAACGGTCGGCGCGACGATGTCCCGGGTCTGGACTTCCAGCTGCAGGACGTTATCTTCCAGTTTCAGGACGAACCGTTTGTCGTTGTGAAAAGCCGCCCCGTCGACCGTGAGCGTGCCCCAGGATTTCCCGAGCGTACTCTGGACCCTGATGACGCCGTCGAATTCCGCCGCGCCATTTGCGAGCGTGTATGTCCCGTATTCCTGGGAATCGGAAACCGTGAGCGTGAAGACCGGCGTCCCCTGGATTGCGGAAAGTCTGTTGACCCGTGCGTCCTCGCCCGGCGCAAGCTCGGAAACATCGAAATCAATGATTCCATTGTTTGCGGAAACGTATGTGTTCGGCTCAAAGGTCATTTGTCCGGTCAGTTTCCCCCCGGAAAACACTTCGAGCCTGCCGCCGTCTTGGACTGTGATGCTGTTCGCCGTCGTGCCCGAATGAACAGTCGCGGAACGCCCCTCGGAGAGCGTCAGCCCTGAGATCGTGTTGGACGCGAATGTGATATTCGAGCCTCGGACGTTCACATATCCGCCATTTTCCACAATGCTGGCTATGATCGTTCCCGGGTTCGCTGCCAAACGGGGCGCAAAAGTGCCGCCGGGATTGACCGTGATGCCGCTCATGAAAATGGTCCCCCTGTAATCGAATATGCCGCCCTCGTTGATCGTGGTATTGAAAGCCGTGCCGCCGCTGGAAATGAACATGCTGCCGCCGAAATTGAGCGTGGTATCGGTTGCAGTGCCGCCCCAGGAAATGAACATGCTGCCGCCATCATTGACGAACGTGTTGCTCGCTATGCCGCCTTCGGATATCAGAAGCCTTCCTTTGTAGTTGACCGTAGTGCTGTTTGCGGTGCCGTCCGAGCGAATATCCAACTGCCCGCCCTGGCTGACCGTGATTTTGAGGGCATAGTCCCAATCGTACAGAGAAAGCGTGCCTATTGTGCGGCTGAAGTAATACTGATTCATCTTGCGTTCGCCTTGTTTTATCTGTGATGTTTAGTTGAAAAACCGAGGAAAGCATGGAATGGATGGCGCAAGACCGAACCGGGCTGACATAAGAACAATAGATGAGGGCCGCATGCCCGCTTTCATCTTGTCTCCGAGTCCATTCGTGTTAAGGAAAAGCCTTTTTAGAAATGAACATTATTTAGCTTTACAACAATATATCACTAACCAACAAAAAAACAAGGAGATATTTTCGTTTTATTTTAAAAAAGATTGGACTGTCCCCGCATCCATGGGAACTTTGGTTTGCATGCACAGTTCCTTTCGCGGGAAACCGCTGAAAAGCTGACGGAAGTAATTCTATTTCTTGTGAAAGCAGAAGCCCCCGGTCCGTTGAGGCGGGATCCGGGGGCTTCGTTATTAGACTGGGATGGCGGTCACGCCAGATTGGCGAGATCCTGCCACTCGGTCCGGCTGTTCAGGGCGTCGAATGGGGAGGCTGCGCCGAATGCGGATGCATCCGCGGCATACTGGTTGAAGCCAAGGACATCCTGTAGATTCAGGCTGCTGTCCGCCGCATCGAACGCATCCCAGCCGTTAAGATTGACAGAAGCGTCCGGCAGGGCGAGGGCGCTTTCGAGCGAGGCGCTGTCGACGATGTCCGTGTCGAGGAGCGTCACGTTGTAGTAGGCGTTGCCGCCGGACTTGGCGTTCGTGGAGGTGATGGCGAGGTAGTATTCGCCCGATTCCTTGAAGGCATATGCTTTCGTTTCGATCCCGTACATCTGGACGCCATTGACGACCGAGGTCTTCTTGAGCGCGGTCGACTGGAGCGACTTCATCTTAAGCTTGCCGGAGTCGAACTGCCAGATCTCGATCTTCGCGGCGTCGGTGGCTTCGACCTTGAAGCTCACCGTCCCTGCTTTTGCGACCGAGATCTTCCTGAAATCGGTGTCGTCGTTGTGCCCCACGAAGCCGGTGTAGTCCTTCCCCTTGAACGTATACATATCGTAATCGAAGCTGACTGCCTCGCCCTTGTTGCCGACTTCGATTGCGAATCCTTCGCCGTTCACGATATCCTCGTTGACAGGCTGTTTCGCCTTCTTGTCGTACACATAGTTGTTCCAGCCGCTGTCGATATTGTCGAAGAACACGGTGCTGCTCCCGACGGTCAAATCGTAGTACACTTTGTCGCCTTTCTTCGCGTTCGATGCCTGCACGGAGACGTAGTATGTGCCAGCCTCAAGGAGCTTCAGTTTCGTGTCCGCCCCCGCTTTCACAGCATCGGATTTGAACGACGTCGACTGGAGCGAAGTCATCTTCTTCTTGCTCGCGTCGAATGAGTAGACCGTCAGTTTCAGCGCACCGGAGTTTTTTACGTCCGGGGCCATGCCGACGCCTGCCACGTTGAGGCTCAGGTTAGCAGCGGAGTTCAGGCGGATCTTCACGAAGTCGGTGTCATCGCCGAATCCGACGAAGTTGTCCCCGTCCACATAGCATTCGTTGTCCAGCTGGATATATTCGCCGACAGTGTCGATGGTCTCGTCGTTCAGGTTCGCGCTGTTGTCGTCCGGCGTTTTCTTCTTGTCGTACAGCCAGTTGTTCCAGCCGCTGTCATCGTCGCTGAAAAAGACAGCGGTTTTGCCGACGTAAACGTTGTAGAAGCCGTTCGGCGCGTAGCCTTTCTTCGGCATTTTTGCCTGCATGGCGATGTAGTATTCGCCGGCCTCGAAGAATCTCTCTTTCGTCGGCGTGGTCTTGGATTTGACGCCTTCTTCTATCTTGATCGCAGTCGACTGGAGCTTCGTCAGCTTGTTCGTCTTTTCGTCGTACGAATAGATCACGAACTGGCCGGAGATCTGGGAATTGATGTTGAATGTGAGTTTCGCGCCAGTGGCAAGCTCGATCTTCGCGTAGTCCGCGTCGTCGTCCTCGTACGGCTCGAAGCCCTGGACCTTGCCGACGAAATTGTGCATGTCGTCGACCATGACCGAGTATTTCCTGTCCAGCAGCACCTCGGCGCTGCTCTCTTCCAGCTCGTTCACGACGAACTCGCCGAGATTCGGGTTCTCCGGGGGAACCGCTTTCTTGTCGTACACGTAGTTGTTCCAATGGTCGTCCGGGCCATCGTCGTGCACCAGCGGATAATCGCTGACCGAGAGGGACAAGGCGTCATCCTCGACGGCGAGCGAGTAGAATATCCCGTTCACCTCGATGGATTCCCCGGCGGAAAGTGTGCCGAGTTCCGTGCCGGGTCCGGCGTCCACGATCGTCATGGAACCGGTGAAGCCCGTTGCGCCGGTGGCGAACGTGTATGCGCCCATTTCCTGATAGAAATCGGAGACAAGGATCCGGTAGTCCGGATTTCCGGTGATGCCAGTCAGGTTGTCGACCTGGATGTTCGTGCCGGGGGCAGTTGTTGACAAGTCGAACAGGACGGAACCGCCGCCATCCACGGCAAGTTCGCCTCCTGAGGCGATCGTGACGGTCCCCGCCAGGACGCCGCCGGAAACGATTTCCATCCGTCCGCCGTTCTCGACCGAAACCCCGTATGCCGTGCCGCCGCTGGAAACATGGAAATCACCGTCCGATGCGACCGTGGTGAAACCGGCAGTGCCGCCGCTGGAAACATGGATATTGCCGCCCGTCTTCACGGTGGTGCTGAGGATGATGCCGTCACTGGAAACATGGAATGCGCCGTTGGTTTCCACGGTAGTAAAAGAAGCCGAACCGCCGCTGGAGACATGGAGCGCGCCGTTCTCTTTGACCGTCGTCTTTTCGGCAGTGCCGTCGCTGGAGACATGGAGCGCGCCGTTTGTTTCCACCGAGGTGCCGACCGCTTTGCCTCCGTCGCTGACGATCATGCAGCCGCCCGATTCCACTGTGGTGCCAGATGCCGAGCCGGAAGAGAAGAGAGCCATGCTGCCGCCGGCTCCTACCGTGGTGTCGACGGCAAGTCCATAGGAATGGACGGCCAAGATGCCGCCAGATACCACTGTGGTCTTCGAGGCTCCGCAGATGCTTTCGCTCGAATATTGGCCGCAGAGGTCCATGCTGCCGCCGATGACGACCGTGTCAATGACGGAGCCTCCGTCGATACTCAGGACGCCGCCGGCGGAAACCGTCGTGGAGGATGCCATGCCGCTTTCCCGGATCTCCATGCTGCCGGAATCTTTCAGCGTGGTGCTGACAGCCGTGCAGCCGTTGTTGACAGAGATCAGGGCGGAGCTCCCCGCCACGACCGTATCGGATGCGAAAGAACTCCTGTAGAGGTACAAAGTCCCGTCCGAATGCACTCCGGTGCGGAACGCCGAGCCGCCATCGTTGAGGTATAACTGTCCGTATTCCCGGATTTCGGTGTCGTTCGCGATGCCGCCATAGACCCACAGTACCGACAATGTGCCGCTGCCTTCGGGATCGGCGGTACCCCGGATGAGCGTGCCGTTCGCGACTGTGCTGGAATGGACTGTGGCTTCGAGGCCGGACGTCAGCTGCAGATCATTGACCGTATTGGACTGGAATGTGATGTTCGCATCATCCGCAATGGAGACGTAGCCGCCGTTCTCAAGGACCGTCCCGGCTGTGTTCGCGCCATAGTCGATATAGACAGAGCCGCCGCGGTTGACCGTAATGCCGCCTTCAAAGGTCGCGCCGGAGTATATGCCGAGATATTCGTCCTCGTTGAGAACGAACGCCGGAACCGTGACCGAGCCGCCATTGACGGCATAGTACTGGAATCCGGCCCCGATGGCGCTTGTCAGGACGCCGTCCACCTTGAATTCCTTTTCTCCGCAGGTCCCGGAGATATGCGTGTCTGGCGCGATGTACATTTTGACGCGTCCGCCCGCGGCGACCGAAACGTCCGCGGCGGATGCGCTGAAATCGACGACGATGCTGCCTCCGCTGCTCACGGTCACGCCGACGGCTTTGCCGCCGCTGGAGACATGCATGGCGCCGCCGCTGTTCAGGACGGTATCCGAAGCGAATCCGCTGGAATCCACCTGGACGGAGGCGAAATCCCAGACCGTGATGTCCGAGGCGATGCCGCCGTAGGTGATGAGGAGCTTGCCGCCTTCTTCCCGGCTCCAGGCGCTGCTGTCGCTTTCGTGGCTCACGACTCCATGGCTGAGCACAATCCCGTTCGCCGTGATCCCGTCATACAGAGTCAGTGAACCGCCGCTCGTGACAAGCGTGTTGTCGATCGTGCCGCTGGCTGCGATGAGGTTGGCGCCGAGCGCGGAAACGTTTTTGGCGGTCCCGCTGTACATGTTCAGCCCCGTGCCGCTTTCGAACGTTGCGCCGTTCAGAAGTCCGCCTCTGAGCCAGGCTACTCCTCCGCTTGCCATGCCGACGAACGTGGCGTTGTTCAGCGTGCCGCCGGAGATTTCCGCACGGCCGTTTTCAAACGTGATGTTGTCCGCCACGCCGCCGGAGTTCAGGCGGATCGCGCCGCCGTTTTTTACGGTCATGTCCTGGATATGGCCGTTCTGGAGCAGGATGGTGGAGGAAGATGCGCCGTCGACCATCTTGCCGCTGACATAGGTGCTGGCTCCGGAATTGACGTTGAGGAAGATTGCGCCGTTCTCGCCGAGGGTGAAATCCGTGACCGAGGCGTTTCCGAGCACGGTGAGGTTGCCGCAGTCGATCGTCAGGTTCGTCGCCGAACCGTCACTGACGATGATTTCGCCGTTGCTGTCGACCTTGACGCCGTCGACGATGCCGCCTGCGCTGACATAGAGTTCGCCCCAGCTGTGGAAGACCGTATTCTTTGCCGAACCGCCAGAAAGGATCTCGCACTTGCCTTCCTTGATGACAGTGTCCTCCATGAGGCCGCTGTTCCCGACGACGATCCTTCCACTCTCGAATGCCGTGGCGGAAACCAGCTTCCCGCCGCTTTCGACGGAGAACTCCTGATAATCGCTGACAGTCGCCTCGGTCAGGGTGCCGGAGACGTTCGCGCAGCACCCGGACAGGCCGCTGACGAGAGCTCCGTTTTCGATGGTGACGCGACCGTAGCCGGAGATCGCGCTCGTCAGCTCGACGCCGCTGTGGATGACGGCGTTCCCGGAATAGTGCAGGAAAATGCCGTTCACCAGACCCCCACTGTAAATGTGGACCGTGCCGTTGGAAACGGTGATGCCGTCCGCGTTTCCTCCGGAGTCGACTTTCATGGATCCGCCGCTGTTCATGGTCGTATGGGTCGCAAGGCCGCCTTCGCTGACATAGACAAGGCCGTTGGCAAGTACCGTGGTGTCGGTCGCCGTGCCGCCGCTTTTGATGTGCATGGAGTCGTTGGAAAGACTCAAACCGCTGAGGACGCTGCCGGATTCGCCGGGGACTTCGTAATATGCCATTATTTCGTTCTCCGTTCAGTACAAAAAGATATGAGGATTTCTTTGCTTTATTTTCGGAAGATAAAATACACCCCGTTCCCGCATAATGCAAGGTGAGTGTGCCGAATGCTGGTAAAAACAGGTGAAAACGGCGTCGCGCGGAACGGGATCGTCATTCCTGCCCGTCTTCCTCTTCCCAGGCGGTGAGGATGTGCGCCAGGGAGAAAGACAGGATGCAGAGGATGCAGCAGGCGATGGATGCCGCCCAGAGGAAACGGGAAGAGATTCCGGAGTTGATCAGGTCAAGATAGACCAGCACGAGCACAGTCGGAAAACCGACAAGCGCCAGAATGCCGGATACGATGTAGAGCAGGACTTTCACATTCATTGGAATAAGACTCCCGACATGGTGAATGGAACCGGAGATATTGTCTTGACAACTGATAACGACGCCCAATACTATACCATAGATTTTTGCATTGTCAAGCCGTCTGCCGGAGAATGTGGGACAGCGGGACCTGCCTTTTGGCGGATGTTCGCCGGAGAACGATTGCGTCGGCGGTCCGCGCGGCTGATCGCGGCGGACTTTTTCGCAAGACGCCGGGCGTCTTTTTTTGAACTTGCGGCGGCAAGGATCGGTGCAGGGAATCCCATTTGCGGCATTTTTCATTAAAAAAAGGGCAAAAAATAGCGATTTGCGGTTGATTTTATTCTGCTTTTGTGGTATAGTTCGGTCATGATTATTTTCTTTAACGGAAACACTCTGGCTTATGACCGGTAATTCTAACATGCATGGGAATGCGGCGCTGCCGCTGAACGCACGGAATGCGCGCATCGCATCGGGCGGCGGGCTTGCCGCTTCCCTGCACGGTTTTCCTGCTGCGGAAGAACCCGCCCCGAACGGATACCGGCGAACCGGCGCCGAGCCGGACGGACTGGATTCCTGCATGGCGGGACGGCGCGTCGAAACATGCGGCGCTCCCTTTTGAACCTGCAACCCAACAAAGACATTCATCATAACGAACCATCCTACAAGGAGAAAAACATGAGCAGTCAACTGACGATTGGACTTGATTTCGGTTCCGACAGCGTAAGAGCCGTGCTGGTCGACGTGGAGAACGGCGAAATCCTCGCCTCCTGCGTCCAGAACTACCCCCGCTGGAGCGAAGGCAAATACTGCGACGCTCCGAACAACCAGTTCCGCCAGCATCCGCTGGACTACCTCGAAAGCCTGGAAGTGGTCGTCAAGGGCGTCATGCAGGGCATTGAGAAAGAACGCGTGATCGGCATCGGTGTCGACACCACCGGTTCCACCCCCTGCGCCGTGAACAAGGAAGGCGTCCCGCTGTCCATGCTGCCGGAGTTCAAGGACGATCCGAACGCCATGTTCATCCTCTGGAAAGACCATACCGCCATCTTCGAAGCCGACGAGATCAATGCCTATGCGAAGTCGCACGGCGGCATCGACTACACTATGTACGAGGGCGGCATCTACTCCAGCGAATGGTTCTTCGCCAAGATCCTCCACACGCTCCGCATGAGCGAGTCCGTCCGCAAGGCGGCGTTCAGCTGGGTTGAACACTGCGACTGGATCCCCGCCGAACTCACCGGCAACATCGACCCGCTCAAGATGGCGCGCAGCCGCTGCGCCGCCGGCCACAAGGCCATGTGGCACGAGAGCTGGGGCGGGCTTCCGCCGGAAGAATTCTTCGCCGGGCTCGATCCGATGCTCGCCGGACTCCGCAGCCGCCTGTTCAAGGACACCGTGACGGGCGACAAGCCCGCCGGCAAGCTCTCCGCGAAGTGGGCGGACCGCCTCGGCCTCACCACGGACGTCGTGGTCGCCGCCGGTGCGTTCGACTGCCATTTCGGCGCGGTCGGCGCGCAGATCCATGCCTACGACCTGGTCAAGGTCTGCGGCACCAGCACCTGCGACATCCTCGTCGCGCCCAAAGTCGACAACTGCATCCCCGGCATCTGCGGCCAGGTGGACGGATCCGTGATCCCGGGCATGATCGGTCTTGAGGCCGGGCAGTCCGCGTTCGGCGATGTCTACGCCTGGTTCAAGCGCCTCCTCTCCTATGCCGGCGATGTGAAGATCTCCGTGATCGAAAAGGAAGCCGCCACCATCCCGGTCGGCACTACCGGCGTCCTCGCGCTCGACTGGTTCAACGGCCGCCGCACCCCGAACGCCAACCAGAAGCTCACCGGCGCGATCTGCGGCCTCAATCTCGGCACGACCGCCCCGATGGTCTACCGCGCACTCGCCGAAAGCACCGTCTACGGCGCACGCGCCATCATCGACCACTTCAAGGCGCAGTCCATCCCGATCCGCAACGTCATCATGACCGGCGGCATCAGCCGCAAGTCCCCGTTCATCATGCAGATGTGCGCCGACGTCTTCAACCTCCCGATCAAGATCGCCGCCTGCGACCAGACCTGCGCCCTCGGCAGCGCCATGTTCGGCGCGGTCGCCGCCGGGCACTACGCCCGCGTGGAAGACGCCATGGAGAAGATGGGCGCCGGATTCGACGCCGAGTACACGCCGAACAAGGAAGTCGTGCAGCTGTACGAAGAGCTTTACCAGCGCTATCTCCGCTTCGGCCGCACGCTGGAGAAAGAGGGCCTCTGATCCATGAAATTCGAATCCCTCCGCAAAGAATGTTACGAGGCCAACATGGAGCTGCCGAAGCTCGGCCTCGTGATCTATACGTTCGGCAACGTCAGCTGCATCGACCGCAAGGCGGGCGTGTTCGCCATCAAGCCCTCCGGCGTGGACTATGACAAGCTTACGCCCGAGGATATCGTGATCGTCGGGCTCGACGGCAAGGTCGCCGACGGCAAGCTCCGTCCCTCCAGCGACACCAACACGCACCTGGAGCTCTACAAGGCGTTCCCGTCTGTCGGCGGCATCGTCCACACCCACTCCACGTTCGCCGTGGCATGGGCGCAGGCCGCCCGCGCCGTGCCGCTGTACGGCACCACCCATGCGGACCACCTCGCCGCGGACATCCCCTGCACGGAGTTCATGGCAGACGACCGCATCCGCAACGACTATGAAACCGAGACCGGCCTCCAGATCATCGACTGCTTCGAGAAGCACAACCTGAACGCAGCCGAGATCCCCATGGCGCTCGTCGCCGGGCACGGTCCCTTCACCTGGGGCGCGACCGCCGCAAAGGCCGTCTATCACGCCCGCGTTCTCGAGGAACTCTGCAAGATGGCGTACATCACGGAGCTCGTGAACCCCAAGGTCCAGCGTCTGAAAGATTCTCTGATCCAGAAACATTATAACCGTAAACACGGAAAGGATGCCTATTATGGCCAAAATTGATTTCAGTCAGTATCGTATCCGGTTCATCACCGGCAGCCAGCACCTCTACGGGCCGGGACCGCTCAAGCAGGTCGCCGACAACGCGAAAAAAGTCGTCAAGGCCCTCAATGCCTCCAAAGAGATCCCGATCAAGATCGAGTGGGTCCCCACCGTGAAGCTCAACGAGGAAGTCGTCGCCGCGGTCCAGGAAGCCAACGCCGACCCGAAGTGCATCGGCGTCATCTGCTGGATGCACACCTTCTCCCCCGCCAAGATGTGGATCAACGGGCTGAAGATCCTCCAAAAGCCCATGCTCCACCTGAACACCCAGTGCAACCGCGACATCCCGTGGTCCACCATGGACATGGATTTCATGAACCTGAACCAGGCCGCCCACGGCGACCGCGAGTTCGGCTTCATCTGCACCCGCCTCGGCATCAACCGCAAGGTCGTCAACGGCTACTTCGCCGATCCGCTCGTCCAGCATGAGATCGGCGTGTGGGCGCGCGTCGCCGCCGCCTGGGCGGATTCCCAGACCATGAAAGTCGCCCGCATCGGCGACAACATGCGCGAAGTGGCTGTGACCGAGGGCAACAAGGTCTCCGCCCAGATCCAGTTCGGCTACTCCTGCAACGGCTATGCCGTGCCGGACGTCCTGAAGTTCATCGACGCCGTCACCGACAAGGAAGCCAAGGCGCTCGTCAAGAAGTATTTCGACCTCTACAGCGTGCCGAAGAAGGGCGCCGCTGAAATGAAGTCGTTCCTCGCCGCCGCCAAGCAGGAAATCGGTCTCCGCGCGTTCCTCGAGGACGGCAACTTCACCGCGTTCACCACCACGTTCGAGAACCTCTACGGCCTCGACCAGCTCCCCGGCCTCGCCTGCCAGCGCCTCATGGAAGAGGGCTACGGCTTCGGCGCGGAAGGCGACTGGAAGACCGCCGCGTTCCTCCGCACTGCGAAAGTCATGGCGGCCGGCCTCCCCGGCGGCGTCAGCTTCATGGAAGACTATACCTACCACTTCGAGCCGAAACGTCAGCGCGTCCTCGGCGCGCACATGCTGGAAGTCTGCCCGTCCATCGCGGCCGGGAAGCCCTCCCTCGAAGTCCATCCGCTCGGAATCGGCGGCAAGGCCGACCCCGCCCGCCTCGTCTTCACCACGAAGCCCGGCCCGGCGATCAACGCCACCGTCATTGACCTCGGCGACCACTTCCGCCTGATCGTGAACGAGCTCGAGATCGTGAAGCCGGACAAGAAACTCTCCAAGCTCCCGGTCGCCAGCACCGTCTGGATCCCGAAGCCGAACCTGCACGAAGGCGCGCGCCGCTGGATCGAAGCCGGCGGAGCTCACCACAGCGTGAACGCGCCGTCCCTCACCACGGAATACATGGAAGACTTCGCCCGTATGGCGGGCATCGAGATCGTCGAGATCAAGTAAGTTTTCGCTCATTCCGTTTTGATGCGGATTTCGGCGGGCATCCGGTTTCCCCGGGTGTCCGCCTTTTGTCCGTCCCGATGTTCGCACGTCCGGTCGGTGATCTCCGTTTTTCCAACGTTTTCCCTTGATTTTTCGCCGACGGCGTATAAAGTATAGGAAAACTTATCGCAAAGACCAGCCCGATCCCACGGAAAAGGACCGTCAAGCATGCCTTACATCATATCCAGCGGCGTCACCAGCGGCGTGACCCTCGAAGACGGCGACGTCATGTATGTTTCCTCCGGCGGCACGGCTGTCGACACGTCCGTCGGCAGCGGCGGCTTCCTGGACGTTTTCATCAGCGGCGTGGCGAGCAATACCGTCATGACAGGCGGCAGCCTCTACCTCAACGGCGGCACGGCGGACTATACCCTCATCAGCGGCGGCAGCGTCTCGTCCGGCGGCGGATCGGCCCCGGTCATCAGATTCTTCAGCGGCAGCGCCATTGTCTTCAACCGTGGCACGGCGAACAGCGTCACCATAGTCGAGGGCGGCCTCACCGTTTCCAGCGGCGGGACCGTGAACGACACCGACATGGTCGGCGGTTCCTGTCACGTTTCCAGCGGCGGCAAGGTGAACAGCGCGATTGTCGACGGCGGCATCCTCACGATCTTCAGCAACGGCTCGGTGAACGGCGTCTCCGTCAACGCAGGCGGACGCCTCACGGTCTCCAGGGGCGCATCGGCGGCGTCTGTCGTGGAGAATGGCGGCTACGTCGGCGTCGAGGACGGCGCGGCGGTCTCCTTTGTCTCCAACACGGTCAGCGGACTCGTCCTGAGGGACATGGCAACGATCCACTCCATGACGACCGCCGACGGCATAGCAGTCAAAAACGGCGGCTGCCTGTTCCTGCACGACGGCGGCAGGCTCACCGGAAACATCACGTTCGAGGACGGGGCGTTCGTGACCGTTTACGACGGGGCGGTCGTAGATTTCGACCTGACGCGGACTTCCGCCGGGGCTTCCGCGCTTCTGAACAACCTTGCCCCCGTCGCGGGCGCATCCGTCTTCACGCTCACGGTCGACGGGAAGCAGGTGTCCGGCGAATACAAGCTCGCCGACGGCGCCGCCGGTTTCGCCGGGAACCTCACGGTGGTGAATCCGTCGGGCGCCACGCTCGGCACGCTCGCGGTCGGCGGTACGCTCTCGACAGGCGATGCGGACTACACACTGAACCTTTCGGCCGGCAGCCTTTCCCTGACTGTGGTATCGGAGTACGATCCGGACATGAACCATCCCGACACCGGCTGGAACGATTACCTGTACGACAAACAAAAAGGCTGGAACTCGGACGAGAACGTCTCCGAGTTCGTTTTGAACGAGATTACGGGCAACTGCGAGATCTACCTGGACGTCCCCGGCACGATCGACTTCGAAGGCATGCACAACATGTTCGGCAACGATGCGACCAACATCGACACCGGCGATGTCGGGAAGATTTCGGTCACGACCGCCGCGAAGCTGTCGTTCTCGGTCAAGTCCACCGCCGACGGCACGTTCTACATCTACGAGGACGGCGTCGACAAGAAGGGCAACCGCGCGCAGATCCAGGTCGCCAAGGTGGCGGTGAAGAAAGGCAAGGTCGCCCAGCTCAAGGACGTCTGCCTCACGACCACCGGCAAGTACTACGCCGCGATGACCGCGAAGAACGTGAAGAAAGCCGGCACCCAGGGCGTTTACAACGTGCTGGTGGTCGACAGCAGGCTCTTCGTCGACGCGGACGACGGCTGGAACAACATCGCCACGAACAAGGCGGTCGTGGACAATCCGGTCGCCGTCGAACGCGGCGTGAAGTCGGTGAAGCTGGACAACACTGCCATGATCGACGGCGGCGGTTACCAGAACTTCGTCGGATTCAGCGACGGCATCGACTACGCCAAGCTCAATCTCGCCTCGACCACGTACCTGAGCTTCGACATCGGCACCAACGGCAACGCGAAGTTCACGCTCTGGAAACGCGACACGAATTCCGGCAAGATGACGAAGGTCGGCGGGGTCGTGTCCCTGAAGTCGAAGAACGGCGAACTCGCCGCCAAGTCGACCAAGGCGCAGCTGCTCGAAGTCAGCGACAAGTACGAATACTTCATCTCCATGGAGAGCTCGGACGCGGCGAAGGGCGGAAGCGCCTACTACAACGTGAACGTGAACACGGTGGCGACGCGGTTCTTCGACAGCGCGGACGGCGGCGAGAACAACTGGCTGTACGACAAGAAGTCCAAGACGTACAACGACGACGCGAACCTGAGGACGAACACGATCTCCGGCTCCGGCGAGAAAGCGATTATCCTGGACAACAACGTGATCGGCGACCCGGCGTTCAACAACTTCGTCGGGTACCAGGACGCCGCGGACTACGCGAAGATCGTGCTGACGGAGAAAGGCCTGCTGAGCTTCCAGGTCACGGCGCTGGCGGACGTGTCGTTCGAGATCTGGCAGAAAGGCGAGGACAAGAAAGGCAACGCCGTCCTCAATTCGCTCCAGAAGAAGACGGAAGTCAAGGTCAAGGACTACGCCGTCGGAGCCTCCGCGACGACCGTGGCGCTCTCGCTCGATGCGGGCGAATACTACGTCTCCGTGACCGCGAAGAAGGCGACCGCCAACGAAAAGGGCAGTGCGCTCTACAACGTCACCGCCAGCTTCACATCCGCCGTCGCGGATGCCCAGCTCGACAGCGCGCTCGCCGCTTCCGGCTTCGCTTCAGACGATGCGTCCGGTCGTATTTCCCGCGGCAGCTGGTCCATGCTCGCATAGACCGGACGAGTCCATGATGGATACGAAAAAAGAACAACAGAACAAACCCAAGCGGGAATCCGCCTCGCTGACCTCGGCGGGACTGGTGCGGATCTTCCTGCGCGGCAGCAAACGCTGGTTCGCGCTCGCCGCCCTCTTCACGTCGCTGGTCTCCCTGCTGGACCTCCTCAATCCGCAGATCATCCGGTTCACGGTGGACTCGGTGCTGGGCGGGAAGGAGCCGGACTCCGGCGGGCTGCTTTCGGTCCTGCCTGATATGATGGGCGGGGTGGGGTTCATCCGGGACCACCTGTGGGTGTCCGCCTGCGCCGTGCTGGCGGTGTCCGCCGCCTCGCTTCTCTGCCGCTATCTTTTCCAGCTGACGAACGCCGTCGCGGCGGAGATCCTGGTGGAGACGATGCGCAACAGCCTGTTCCGCCACATCCAGCATCTGCCGTTCGCGTGGCACATGGCGCACCAGACGGGCGACATCATCCAGCGCTGCACCTCGGACGTGGACATGGTGAAACGGTTCCTCTCCGACCAGCTCACGTCCATATTCCGCATCGTGATCCTGATCGTGCTGTCGCTGTTCTTCATGTTCGGCATGAACGCCCGGCTGGCGGCGCTCGCGTCCATCGTGATCCCGCTGGTCGTGGGGTCGTCGTTCATCTTCCACCGGAAGATCGCCTCGCGGTTCCTGGAATGCGACGAAAATGAGGGCAAGCTCTCCACCATCGTGCAGGAGAACCTGACCGGGGTGCGCGTGATCCGCGCGTTCGGACGGGAGCAGTACGAGGTGGCGAAATTCGACGCGCAGAACCGCTACTACGTGTCGCTGTGGGTGCGCCTGGGCCGCATCCTGAGCCTTTTCTGGGTGACGGGCGACCTCATCAGCATGCTGCAGGTGCTGCTTCTGCTGGCGTGCGGCTCCGTCTTTGCGATCCGCGGCGAGCTGACGGCGGGCGAGTTCATCGCGTTCCTCTCATACAACGGCATGCTGATGTTCCCGATCCGCCACCTCGGACGCATGATCTCCGAGCTCAGCAAGGCGGGTATCTCGTTGAACCGCATCCGGGAGATCATGGCGGCGCCGGAAGAGACGGACCCGCCGGACGCGCTCATGCCTCCGCTCGACGGCGACATCGTGTTCGACCATGTGAGCTTCGGCTACGACGCCTGCCCGGAACTCCTGCACGACCTCACGTTCACGATCCCGTCGGGCACGGTGTTCGGCATCCTCGGCGGCACCGGCAGCGGCAAATCCACGCTTGTGCATCTGCTGTGCCGCCTGTACGACCTGAAGCCAAACTCCGGGACCATTTCCATCGGCGGCGTGAACGTCGCCGGCATCCGGCGCGACCACCTGCGGCGCGGCGTCGGCATCGTGCTTCAGGAGCCGTTCCTTTTCTCCCGGACCATCGCGGAAAATATCGGGATCGCCGTCCCGGACATCGGAATGGACGAGGTGCGGACGGCGGCGCGGACCGCCTGCGTCGAGGAGAGCATCGACCGGTTCAAGGACGGCTTCGACACGGTCGTCGGCGAACGCGGCGTGACGCTTTCCGGCGGTCAGAAGCAGCGCACCGCCATCGCCCGTCTGCTGGTCGGGCGTTCCCCCGTGATGATCTTCGACGATTCCCTGTCCGCGGTCGACGCGGAGACCGACGTGAAGATACGCCATGCCCTGCGCCATGATTTCAAGGGGCGCACCGTGATCCTGATCTCCCACCGCATCGCCACGCTCATGGAGGCGGACCGCATCCTCGTGCTGTCCGAGGGTCGGATCGCCGGGCTTGGCAAGCATGATGAGCTTATGCGCGACTGCGGCATCTACCGCAGGAATTACGAGCTTCAGATGAAGTCCCCGGAGGACGACGAAAACTGCCCGGCGGCAATTCCCGGGATGCGAAATGCGGAGGCGTGCCATGGGTGATGCTCCTCTCCGTCGCGAATCCGAAAAAACGCGCCCGCTTCTGCCGTGGTTCGGCATCCCCGTGCTCCTGCCGTTCCTGAGGGTGTTCCGGCGGCCCATGACGCTCATGGTGACGCTGTGCCTGGCGGGCGGCTGCTTCGACATCTGCCTGCCGCTGTTCCAGCGTTACGCCATCGACCATTTCATCACGGAGAAGACGCTCGACACGATGCCGGCCTTCATCGCGCTGTATCTCCTCTTCATCACCGGCTCGTTCGTGCTGAACTACGGCGCGTTTTACTACGCGTTCTTCATGGAGATGAACGTTTCGCTGGAGCTCCGCCGCGCCGCGTTCAACCACCTGCAGACGCTGTCGTTCTCGTTCTTCAACCGGAACAGCGTGGGATATATCCATTCGCGGGTCATGAGCGACACGGAGCGCATTTCGTCGCTGGTCTCGTGGCATGTCATGGAGGCGCTCTGGACGGTGATCTTCATGTTCGGCGCGCTCGTGATCATGTTCTCCATTCACTGGAAGCTCGCGGCTGGCGTGGGGCTGGTCCTGCCTGCCGCCGCGGCAGTGATCGCGCTGTTCCAGCGGGCGTTGTTCGGCGTCAACCGGAAGATCCGCGAGCTCAACTCCCGCATCACGGGTGACTTCAATGAGGGCATCACGGGGGCGCGGACGATCAAGACGCTCGTGGCGGAGGACCGCGTGTGCGGCGATTTCCGGAAAGACACGCGGTCGATGAAGCGCGCCTCGATCCTGGGCATGCACTACCGGGGGCTTTTCGCCTCCACAGTCTCGTTCGCGTCTTCGCTCGCGCTTGCGGTCGTGCTTTGGCGCGGCGGACTGCTTTCTCGTGAGGGCGTGATGGAGATCGGCACGCTTTCCCTGTTCATGTCATATGCCATCAGCATGATGGAGCCGTTCTTCTGGATATCCTCCGCAGTCTCCGAGCTCATCGCTGCACAGGTGAACATCGAGCGTTTCTCCCGCCTCGTGAACACCGCCTCGGACGTGGCGGACGCGCCCGGGGTCGTGGCGAAATACGGCGACGCGTTCCACCCGAAACGCGAAAACTGGGAGCCTCTGCACGGTTCGGTCGAGTTCCGCGACGTGTCGTTCCGCTACCCGGACGGGGACGAGACGATCCTGGAGCATTTCAACCTCGTAGTGCCGCAGGGCGCGAACGTCGCGCTCGTGGGGGAGACCGGCGCGGGCAAGTCCACGCTCGTGAACCTGGTCTGCCGTTTCTTCGAGCCGACCTCAGGGCAGATCCTGATCGACGGCCGCGATGTGCGCGAACGCTCCCAGCTCTGGCTTCACAGCCACATCGGATACGTCCTCCAGACGCCGTACCTTTTCGCCGGCACCGTCCGCGAGAACCTGCTGTACGGCAACCCCGATGCCACCGAGGCGGAAATCGAGCTCGCGGTGAAGCGCGTTTCCGCCGACCGCGTGATCGCCCGCATTGGGAACGGACTGGACAGCCAGGTCGGCGAATGCGGCGACCTGCTCTCCACCGGCGAAAAGCAGCTCATTTCGTTCGCACGCGCCATTCTCGCCGACCCGAGGATCCTGGTGCTGGACGAGGCGACTTCCTCCGTGGACACCGTGACCGAGAAAATGATCCAGGACGCCATCGGCGAGGTCACACGCGGACGCACCTCGTTCGTCATCGCGCACAGGCTTTCCACGATCCGCAACGCGGACATGATCCTGGTCATGAAAGACGGGCGCGTGGTCGAAAGCGGCACGCACGAGGCGCTGATGCACGCCCGCGGCTATTATCATTCGCTGTACAGGAAACAGTTCGAGCTCGAGTCGGTGAAAGAGCTCAGGTGACGCCAGAAATACTGAGCTTGTTTCAGCTCAATGAAGAGAGCCGTGCGATTGCAGGCGCACGTTCAAACTTGGACGATCCCTTTTTCCCGTTCGGCGCGCGGTCCGCCCGGCATTCCATTTTTCCTGAACTTGTTTTGAGGTGAAATCCGCCGGAACGACGGCACAAAAAAAACGCCCCGTCGCCGGGGCGTTTCCGAAAAAGGAAGGGATCACTTTTTGAACTTGTCCCAGTCTTCCTTTTTGACGAAGGCGGTCAGGGAGCGACCATCTTTCGTTTTTGCCTTGAAGGCATAACGGGTGCGGGTTCCTTTGCCGAATTTGACCGCGGCGGTGACATCGGCAGAGACTTTCTTCTTCATTTTGACGTCGTAGAAATTGTGTTTCATGGACACTCCTCCAGGTTAAGGGTTAGCCAAATATACCCCCATCCTTGAGCATTGTCAAGCGGGAAATCGAAAAAAAATGCGATTTTCCTTAAAAAAAATGCGTTTTTCCTGAAAAATGCCTGTTTTCAGCGGAAACAAGGCGCGTTTTCAATGGTTTCCAAAAAGGAGAAAAAACGAAAACGAGGAAGCCCCGGATATTTTCGCGCGCCTGCCGGAAAAGAACTCCGTCCATAACCGGAAAATGAGGTTGGGCTAGGGGAGAAAACGCCGGATCTGAATTGAGCTCGATTTGTGCAGAATTGAGCTTGATTCCAGCAGGAATGAACATAATCCGAGCAGAGTTGAGCTTGTTTTATGCCGAATTGAACCTGATCCGAGCAGAATTGAGCTTGAAAGGCGTTTTTCGCGCGAGGATGAAGTGCCGAGCATATGCAAGCTCAGTTTTGAGCTTGCCCCGGTTCCTGCTCCTCAGCTTGCGTTTGAGCTTGCGAGGCAGGCTCCGCGAACGTTTTTCGAGGCGGGATCACCACGAAATGAACGGGCTTTTTATGCACCTTGCCGAACGGGGCGCAGTACGGGAAGTCGAACACTTTCGCATTCTTCTTGAGCCAGCCGACGTCAAGGCCGAGGCTGCTTCCCAGAAGCTCGACTTCCTCCTCGTCGATGTAGATGCCGAGCGCGCCCTCGTTGTCCAGGATCGAACGGAACCTGAGCTCGTCGTAGGGGTCCTCGAACGAGCCCGCATACGGGTGGTTCGGCAGATAGTGCATGACGCATCCCGCGTACCATAGGTCGCCGAATGCGACCGGGATGTCGCGTCCCGTCTGCTCGCGGTAGTACTGCTGGGCTACGGCGGCGAACTCATGTGCCTTGAAATGGCCGCGCTTGCGCGTTTTCGTGCACCAGTAGTAAATGTCCGACGCCTGCACGCAGATGAACAGTGCCATGAGCACATAGAAGAGCTTTTTGAACTCGCGGAACGAAAGGTCCTTCCAGAAGACCATCAGGAAAAAACCGGTGATGAAATAGCATGGGAACTCCCACATGGAGTCGATCATCATGCCCGTGCCAGCCATCAGGGTCAGCATCACGAGGGGCGTGAACTGGACGCAAAGTGCAAGCCGCGCCGCCACGGGGTCGTTCGGGCGCAGGTCGCGGAGGCGGAATTTAAGCAGGGAACGAACGGGATGGTCCATCGTGAGCCACAGCAGGAAGAGCGGCATGGCAAAGGGGAACAGGGATTCGACCAGGACCTGAGAGAAATTCCAGACGGGGTTGATGTGCTTTTCGGAAACGCGGTTCGCGATGTAGGTGAACGGCGGGAAATCGTTCTGTACAAGCCATACGGTGTAGGGCGCGAGCAGGAGCAGGAAGACCGCGAACGCGAGATATGGTCCGGGACGCCGGAAGAATTTCCTCGTTTCGCGCCCCGTCACGATGAACAGGAACAGCGCGAGCAGCAGGGCGAAGCCGAAGAACTTGCTGAGCACGGCGAGGGCGGAGACGGCGCCGAAGAGGATCCAGTCTGTCAGCCTGTCGTATTTCACCCCGCGGAAGCAGTAGTACGTCATCATGGGCCAGAGCGCCATGTGCGGCAGGTTGACGTTGAACTTGGCAGAGTCGAACGAGTAGAAGATGATCGTGGCAAGAAGCGTGACGGACGCCACCGCCTTTTCCATGCTGAAAAAATCTTTCCCCAGACGGTAGACGTTCACGAATCCGATGATGAGCATCAACTGGCTCAGAAAGTACATCGCGAAGTCCGTGTGCCGGAACACGACCGTGAAGATCCCCGCCAGCCATGCCGCGAGCGGCGGATGCTTCGCGTTGCCCATGGAGAAAGGATGGCTCCACAGGATGGTCTCGATCGTGTCGAGCGGGAGGACCGTGTAGAAAATGGTGGGGATGGCGGTCAGCAGGATCAGCCATACGGCCATGAAAACGAGAAGATACCGGAAAAGACGCTTGTCCTGATTGTCCATAATAAAAAAACGGGCATGAAAGCCCGGAGAATGATTTGCGGGGTGAAATAATGGAATAAATAATTTACATTGCGGTACTATAAAAAGCAAGCATCAGACGCAACAATGTCTCAAAATATCCAGGTCCGAGAACGGATGCCTGGTCCCGTTCTGCTCCTGATACGTCTCGTGCCCTTTGCCCGCCACAAGAAGGATGTCGCCGGGTCGCGCCTCCCGGACGCCGAGCTCGATGGCTTTCGCCCGGTCGGGTTCCACGAGGTAATGTGTCCCGGCTGGGATGCCTGATTCGATTTCGCGGATGATCGCCATGGGCTCCTCGGAACGCGGGTTGTCGCTGGTCAGGATGGCGAGATCGGCAAGGCGTGCGGTCGACGCGCCCATTCTGGGGCGTTTTGAGCGGTCTCTGTCGCCGCCGCAGCCGAAGACCGCGATCAGGCGACCCCCTGCCGCCAGAACCTCCCGCAGGCTGCTTAAAACGCGCTCCAGCGCATCGTCCGTGTGGGCGTAGTCCACGAACCCGGTCGCGCCGTTTGCCAGCGGAACCGCCTGAAGCCGTCCGGGAACGTGCGGCATGGACCCGCAGGCATCAAGCAGAGCATCAGGCGGAAGCCCGACGCCGAACGCCATGCAGAGCGCCGTCAGGCAGTTCGCGGCGTTGAACGCGCCGGGCAGGGGCAGATGCAGGGAAACGGTCCGGCCGTCGAACGCGAATTCGAGGTCGGAATACGCCGGGGCGAGGTGGAGGGCGCGCAGGGAACAGAATGCTTCGGGACGTCCGGAAAAGGACACGGGCAGGATGCGGATGCCGGGACGTTCCTGTTTCAGCTCGGAAACGAGGCGTCCGCCCGCGGGATCGTCGATGTTGACGACCGCCGGCGCGCCGTCAGCGAGGAGTTCGCGGAAGAGGATTTTCTTCGCCAGGTAATAGTTCTCCATGGTGCCGTGGTAGTCCAGGTGGTCGCCCGTGAGGTTCGTGAATGCAGCCGAGGCGAATTTGAGCGTGCCGGACCTGTGCTGGTGCAGCCCGTGGCTGGAACTCTCCATGACCGCGTCCGTGACGCCGTTGGATTTCATCGCGGCGAACATCTCCTGCAAGGTGAGGGCGTCCGGCGTGGTGTGCTCGGATGGCTCCGGCCCGGCGCCGAGGTCGCAGCAGACGGTCGAGACGAGCGCGGTCTTCGCGCCCGGCTTTGCCGCGTCCAGGAAATGCCGCATGAAATATGCCGTCGAAGTCTTGCCGTTCGTCCCGGTCACCGTATGCACGCGGAAAGCGTCCGCCGGACGCCGGAAGAACGTCTCGCAGATGACGGACCATGCGAAATAGGAGTCCGTGACGCGCAGGACCGGTATGCCGGGCGGGAGCGGACCGTCGTAGTCCGCGGAAACTGCCAGCGCGGCGGCGCCCCGCCGGACGGCGTCGTCGAGAAACCTGTGGCCGTCCGCCTTTGCGCCCCGGATTGCGGCGAAAAGCGTGCCGGGCGTGACCCGTGCGGAATTGTTCGCGATGGAGGAAACAGGCACGTCCGGGACAGGGGCGGGCGAGGGGACGCACAGCCCTTTCAGCGCGTCTGCGAACTTCGACAGCGGAAGCGGCTCCATGGCGTCAGGCTCCGGCTGGTTCCATGAGCTCAAGATGCGTCGAACGCGACCCTTTCAGGAAAATCAGACTTCCCGGCTCGAAAGCGACTTGCGCGTTCGCCGCGTCCTGCGCCGACGGAAACGCCGTGCAGTCGAGTCCCGTTTCTGTTGCGGCATCCGTCATGTGCTGGCCGACGACGATGAAGCGCGAGGCGGGGAAGAGATGCTTCGCGAGGGCGCAGACGGACCTGTGCCCCTCGGCGGAACGTTCGCCGAGTTCGCCCATGTCGCCTAGGACGAGCACGAGCTTCCGCGGATCGGCGAATTCGGAAAGCCAGTTCAGCGAGGCCGCCATGCTGTCCGGATTCGCGTTGTACGCGTCGTTGATCCAGGTGGAGCCGGCGTGTTCGGAAACGCGCATGCGGAGCCCGGGGAGCGTCGTGCGGGAAAGCCCCTCGGCGATCGTTTCGAACGGGATGCCGAACGTGAGCGCGGCGAGCGCCGCGGCCGCGGCGTTTCCCGCCTGGTGGCGGCCCGGTATGCCCCATTGCACGGAGACGGTCTCCCCGGTCGTCTTCCGGGTGAGCCTGAACTTGGCTCCGTGGAGGTTGCCGCCCAGATAGTCCGCCGTGACGTCTGCGTCGGAGTCCGCGAAACCGAACGTGCCGGTGCGGAAAGACGATGCGGCGCGCGCGAGGATGTCCTGCCCCGGGCACTGCGCCGGGATGATCGCGAACCCGCCTGGGGCGAGGTGGGAGAAGAGGTGGGATTTCTCCTGCGCGACGCCCTCGAGCGAACCGAGGAATTCGAGGTGGCAGTTTGCGATGGAGACGATGATCGCGAGGTCGGGCATGGCGCAGTAGGAAAGCGGTTCGAGTTCGCCGTGATGGTTGGTGCCTGCCTCCAGGATGGCGATGCGGTGACGCGCGTTGAGGCGGAGCAGGTTCTGCGGGAGCCCGATCTGGTTGTTCGTGTTCCCCTCGGTCGCCAGCACGCTGATGGAATCCGTCGCGTGCTCGAAGACTGCACGCAGGGATTCCTTCGTGCTGGTCTTGCCGCAGGAGCCGGACAGCAGGATGACTTTCAGGTTCGGGAAGCGCAGGCGGTGGAACCTGGCGATGCGCTGGAACGCGGTCACGGTGGACGGGACGACGATTGCGGGGACTCCGGGCGGGATCTTCCCCGCCTTGTCTTCCTCGACGCAAAGGAGCGAAGCGCCGTTCGCGACGGCCTGCGCGAGGTAGTCGTGGGCGTCGAACTGTTCCCCGGAGAACGCGAGGAAAAGCGCGTTGCGGGCGGATTCGCGCGTGTCGGTGAAGACGGAATCGACCGCCGCGGGCGCGCCGTCGCCGACGAGAGTGCCCTGGGTGGCGCGAAGCAGTTCATGAAGCGAGAATTGAACGTCGAACATCAGAAATCCCTCAGGTTGCGGAAATAGTCGATGGTCAGTCGGAGGCCGTCCTCAAGCGCGACTTCCGGCGCCCAACCGAGCGTTTCCCGTGCCATGGTGATGTCCGGTTTGCGCCGTGCCGGGTCGTCCTGCGGAAGCGGCTTATAGACGATCTTCGACTTGGATCCAGTGATGCGGATGATGGATTCGGCGAGCTCGCGGACCGTGAATTCGCCGGGATTGCCGAGGTTGATCGGGCCCGTGACGCGGTGGGGTGTGTGCATCATGGCCTCGAGCCCTATGACCAGGTCGGAGACGCAGCAGAAACTGCGCGTCTGGGAACCGTCGCCGTAGATGGTCAGGTCGTCGCCTTTCAGCGCCTGCACGATGAAATTGCTGACCACGCGGCCGTCGTTCGGGAGCATGCGCGGCCCGTAGGTATTGAAGATGCGGACGACCTTGATCGGGAGCCCGTACTGGCGGTGGTAGTCGAAGAAGAGCGTTTCCGCGCAGCGTTTCCCCTCGTCGTAGCAGCTGCGGACGCCGATCGGGTTCACGTTGCCCCAGTAGGTCTCCCGCTGGGGGTGTTCCTGCGGGTCGCCGTAGACTTCGCTGGTGGAGCTCTGGAGGATCGGGATGCGGAGGCGGCGGGCGAGCTCCAGCATGTTCATCGCGCCGAGGATGTTGGTGCGGATGGTCTGGACCGGGTCATGCTGGTAATGGATCGGGGAGGCGGGGCAGGCGAGGTTGTAGATGGCGTCGACTTCAAGTTCGATCGGGATGGTGACGTCGTGGCGGATGAGCTCGAAAGACGGATTGGAGAGCAGATGGCGGATGTTGTTCTTCGAGCCGGTGAAGAAATTGTCGAGGCAGATCACGTCGTTCCCGCGTGCGAGCAGGAGCTCGCAGAGATGGGAGCCGATGAAACCGCCTCCGCCGGTGACCAGAATCGTTTGTTTGCGCATTTGGATCAGCCTGTCCGGGCGGAGCCGCGTTTATGGCGGTCAGCGGCCCTTTTTCGTTGAGTTTGTTTTCGAGGCGGAAGCGGAAGGCTGGGAAGCGGCTTTCTGCTTGGTGACGCCGATCTTCGCATAGCCCCAGTCCAGCAGGACGCGGACGAAGTTGTCGCGGTCGGCGGCGGAGGGGAATCCGGTCACGACCGCCAGCAGGTGGCGTCCGCTGCGTTCGCACGATGCCGCCACGCAGAACCCGGCGCGGTTGGTGAATCCGGTCTTGATGCCGTTCACGCCTGCGGCAGCGGTCTTTGCCCCGGGGAGAAGGTTGTTGTGGTTCTGCAGGAGCATGTAGTTCGGGGAGCCTTTCTCGCGGAACGGCGCGCTGCGGAGGGCGGCGAGCTCCATGAGATAGGTGTACTGGCGGAAGACGAGGCAGAGGCGTGCGATGTCCTCGGGCGAGCTCTGGTTGTCCTGCGCCTTGGTCTTGCCGGGCAGGCCATGGGCGTTGAAGTAAGTGGTGTGCGTCATGCCGACTTCTTTCGCGCGCCGGTTCATGTCCTCGATGAAGTTTGCCGCCTTGCCGCCGCCGAAGTGTTCCGCCAGCAGATGCGCGGCGTCGTTCGCGCTCTTGACGGACGCCGCGATGAGGAGTTCGCGGACGGTGAACATTTCGCCTTTCTTGAAGTCGACCTTGCTGGCGGCGGTGTTGATGGCCTCGGTCGTGACGGGGATCAGGGATTCGAGCGTGTAGGGGGAAGAGTCGTCCATGGCGATCTCGTAGGCGAGCATGATGGTCATGATCTTCGTGAGGGACGCGATAGGCACGGCTTTGGACGGGTTTTTCGCCCAGAGGACCGTGTTCTTGTCCATGTCGACCAGGATGCCTGCCGTGGCGAGGTTCACGCCCTTGAGCCCGGAGATGTTGTCTCGGGCCGCGCCGGAGAAGTCGAGCTTCGCGGTGACGGCTTTTTTCGGGGCGCGGACGTAGGTCGTCGACGGTACGGATGGCGCTGGCTTCTCTTTCACGGCGGGCAGGCCTGCGGTCGGGTCAGAGCTCTGGGAAACAGCCGTTCCCGGCGTGGACGAGGACGACGTGCTTTCGGAAACCGGGGGCGGCTGTACGGCAGGAGTCGAGTCCGGCTGGGACGGCAGGACTTCTCCTCCTGCCATTTCGGACCGCATGGCAGTTTCCTCCTCGATTTCGCGAAGAGTTTCCTCGATCTCGCGTTCGGCGGAGTCGGTTGCCAGGAAAAGCCCCAGCAGGATCCCGTGCACGGCGATAATCGCGAGGATCAGGAGGATCATGGCATGGCGGCTCATAAGCGTGCGGCCTCCGCCTCAAAGGAACGTGTGGAGTCAAACGGTACGGACATGGCTGTTTCCTGCTTTTGCAAATATGGATGAGATACTATATCACAATTTCCGGAAAAAGAAACTCCAATTTCCGCTTTTTTCAGCAAAAACGGCGTATCCGAGGCTTCCCGGCGGGATTATGGGGCGGTTTTGGACGCGTTTCCCCTTGACGAAACCTTGTTTTTATGCTATATTAGAACGATATGCCAAAATCGCGGGCCGCGGACAGGAAGCCGCCCGCGGCGAACTCATCTTATCCGGAGAAAGACAATGACGACATATGAACCCGTAATCGGGATTGAAGCGCACGTGCAGATCCGCACGAAGAGCAAGATGTTCTGTTCCTGCCCCAACACCTACGGCGCACAGCCGAATACCGATACCTGCCCGGTCTGCATGGGCATGCCGGGCGTGCTCCCGGTCGTGAACAAGGAAGCGGTCCGCAAGGCCGTCGTCGCCGGCATGATGTGCGGCTGCGAGATCGCGAAGTTCAGCAAGTTCGACCGCAAGAGCTATTTCTATCCGGACCTCGTGAAAGACTACCAGATCACGCAGTACGACCTGCCCATCTGCAAGAACGGCCGCATCCACATCTTCGGCACGGGATTCTCCGGCGAGCCGCTGCCCGACAAATGGATCGGCATGACCCGCATGCACCTGGAGGAGGACCCCGGGAAGTCCACGCATTTCTCCAACTGCACCGGACTCGACTTCAACCGGTCCGGCGTGCCGCTCATCGAGATCGTCAGCGAGCCGGACATGCGGTCCGCCGACGAAGCCTACGCCTACCTCTCCTCGCTCAAGGAGATCATGCAGTACGCCGACGTGAGCGACTGCGACATGGAGAAGGGCCAGATGCGGTTCGACGTGAACATCTCCCTGCGTCCCCGCGGCACGGAGAAGTTCGGCACCAAAGTCGAGATCAAGAACCTGAACAGCTTCCGCGCAGCCCACCGCGCCATCCTGTACGAGATCAAGCGCCAGCTCATCGAGCTTGAGAACGGACAGGAGATCGAGCAGGACACCCGCGGCTGGAATGACGAACTCGGCGAGACCGTGGTCCAGCGCACCAAGGAAAACGCCAATGACTACCGTTATTTCCCGGAACCCGACCTGCTGCCGATCGTGTTCACCGACGCCGAGCTCGACGCTTTCCGCGCCAGCCTGCCGGAACTCCCTGCCGACAAGCGCCAGCGTTATGTGCGCGACTATGGGCTGACGCCCTATGACGCCCAGGTCCTGACTTCTGACCGCTCCTATGCTGAATTCTTCGAGGAAGCGGCGAAAGGCTCCTCCGCGTCGAAGATCATCGCGAACCTCTTCACGTCGGAACTGCTCCGCAAGCTCGGAGAATCCGGCGGCTCGCTTCAGGACTGCAAGGTGAAGCCCTCCGCTCTCGCCGGCCTCGCCGCGCTCGTGAATGCCTCCACGATCAACTCCAAGACCGCCAAGAAAGTGTTCGAGGAGATGTTCGAGACGGGCAAGGACCCCGAGTCCATCGTGAAGGAGAAAGGACTCGTGCAGGTTTCCGACGAGGGCGCCATCCTCGCGCTCGTCGATCAGGTGATCGAACAGAATCCCGCACAGGTGCAGCAATTCAAGGAAGGCAAGACAGCCGTGCTCCAGTATCTCGTCGGCCAGCTCATGAAGCTCAGCCGCGGCAAGGCAAACCCGAAGCTCGCGATCCAGATGTTCCAGGAGAAGCTCAAGTAAGCGCGCTTCCGCCTGTATTTTTGCCTGAAAAAACGCGCCGGACTCCGATTCAGGGGCCCGGCGCGATGCTTTTCTCGGGATGGCGTTATCCGGGAGAGGCGGGCTCTGCTCAGTTCTTCTGCGGGAATCCGGCGAAGAGCACGTTGATGGTACTGGCAGCCGCGGTAGTCTGGGATGTCTTCGGCAGGCGCGACATGGTGTTCGCGAACATGGCGGGGAGTTTCTTTTCGCCCATGGCATGAAGCGTTCTTGCCGCGGATACGAGCGCCTCGGCGACGGCGTTCGCAGTGGCAGTGATCTCGGTGTCTTCGGGCCTCAGCTGGGACGCCTTGTCGTAATTGCCGCGCAGCGCCTCGAACGCACAGAGGATGGTCTCCCGTGCCCTGCCGTCGTCGCCGTACAAAGCGGCATAGGCGGCGATCGCTTCCTCCTGGGTGACCTTGTCCAGGTCGAAATCGTCATCGTTTGGGAATGCCGCATAGACGCGGTCGAGGAAATCGATCCGCCGCATCATCTCCGTGCACCACGTTTCGATGCGCGGGGAGCGGAGCTGTTCGGTCGTGAGCATCTGCCTGGCGAGCGAGAACCTCTGCGTGACGATGAGCTGGTGCAGACGCTGCCTGACAGAGTTCAGCTTCAGTTCATCGGCGGCGGCCTGCTCCTCTTCGCGCGCCTTGCTTAGCGCGGTGTACTCGGCCTTGCTTTTGACGAGTTCGTGCTGTTCGGAGATCAGCTGCGAATGGTAGAATTCGCCCTCCTTGATCGCATCCTCGACTTCCTCCTTGAGGCGCGGGACGGTCTTGGTCCTCAGGTTGGCGATCTCGTCGTTCAGGATGCTGATCTGGTTTTCGAGGACGGCGGTAGTCTCGGCGGAAACAGCCGCGCTCCCGTCGGCGGGCGATTCCTTGTCCGTGCGCTGCGCCAGCAGGTAGTTGATGTGGGACAGCACGTAGCGGCTGATCCGGTCGCTGCGGACGGCATTGCTGCGGGTGAATTCGGAGATCAGCTCGGTGGATTCCGCGTTCAGGCGTTCCATCGGGATATCGGGATTTGCCGCGAGGCGTTCAAAGGCGTCGATCTTGCCGAACATGGAGCGCTCGAGTGAACGGCGCTGGACGTCGGAGAAAAGGTAAAGTGCGATGACCGCGACCAGCGCGATGGGGAGCACGATGAGCATGGCGCGCGAAATCCAGGACGGTTTCGCCTCGGCGGTGCGTTTGCGCTGGATGCGGTCCTGCCTGCGCTTGTTGTTCATGTATTCCATCTGGATGCCGTAGTTCAGGCGGCGGATGGAAATGGTATGGACGTCCGGGACGAAGCTGCGGTTCGGCGCGGTGATCTGGCGCAGGCGCCAGATGGCGTCCAGCAGCTCCTCCATGTCGGCGTAGCGCTTCGACGGCTTCTTCGCCATCATCTTCCTGATGAGGCTGGAAACGGTCGAGGGCAGGCCGGGGACGAAATGCTCGGGCGGCTCCGGCTTCTGGTTGAAATGCTGGCGTGCGAGCGTGTTGATGGAGACGGCGCGGAACGGGAGCGATCCCGTGATCATCTGGTAGAGCGTGACGCCGAGGCTGTAGATGTCGCTGCGTGTGTCGAGCGGCTCCCCTGCGAACTGCTCGGGGCTCATGTAGGAGGGGCTGCCGGAGATGTCCATGTCCTCGGACCAGTCCTTCTGGTTCATGGCGAGGCCGAGGTCGGTCAGCTTGGCGATGCCGTCATCCGTGAGCATGATGTTGTCGGGCTTGACGTCGCGGTGGATCAGGCGGCTCTCGTTCCAGGCGTAGCAGAGCGCCTCGGCGATCTGCTGGACGATGTGAAGCGCCTCGTCGATCGGGATGCGCTTTTCGCGTTTCAGGCGGGATTTCAGCGTTTCGCCCCGGATGTAGGTCATTGCCATGTAGCTGTAGCCGTCATCCTCGCCGACCGCGTAGGACTGCACCAGGTTCACGTGGCTGAGCTTGGCGGCGGCGCGGGCCTCGTTCAGGAATGTCGTCACGCCCTTTTCTGTCATGTTCTTGTGGGACAGCACTTTCAGCGCGACTTCGCGCTCCAGGGAGATCTGCTGCGCGAGATACACGGTGCCGGCGGAGCCCGCCCCGATCCTGCTCTGGATGATGAAGTCGCCGATGATGCAGCCGTTGTCGAACCGGGTCGCGGGGATCGCGACCGTCTTGCCGCATGCCGGGCAGACGATGCGTCCTCCGGCGTCGGACTCGTCGACGGAGATCTGAAAATGGCAGAATGGGCAGGCGAAACGTAGCATGTCGGCTAACCTTGATCGTGTACGGGAAACATAAACTTAATATAGCATCTCCGGCTTGCGATTTCAAACAAGATTTGCTGTTTTATGGCATATGCGCGGAGGAACGCCGCGGGCGCGTTATTCAGGGGTGGTTCGCCAGGGCTGCGTCGGCGGTGTGAAGCCCGTCCACAGCGGCGGAGACGATGCCGCCCGCGAACCCGGCGCCCTCGCCGCAGAAATACAGCCCGTCCACGCTGGAACGGTACGTCAAACGGTCGCGGTCGAACCGCACCGGGCTCGACACGTGCGTTTCGCCGCCGATCATCACGCCCCGGTCCAGGAATCCCGGCATGAGCTTGTCGAAATGGACGAGTGCGCGGCGGAGCGAGGCCGTGACGGGCGCGGGCATGAGTTCGTCGAGCCGGGCGGGGGCGATGCCGAAACAGTAGGATGTTTCCGCCGGAAGACGCCCGATTTTCCCGTTCAGGAAATCCCGGGCGGCCTGGGCAGGGGCGGTACAGCCGCCTCCTCCCGCTTTCGCGAGCGCGGCTTCCAGTCCGCCGAGGAAGCCGAACGCGTCTCCGGGCGAGGAGAACGTGTCGGCAGGGATCGTGGTGATGAGGGCGGCGTTCGCGAATTTGCCGTTGCGGGCCGCGTTGCTCATGCCGTTAGTGGACAGGTGGTCGGCGTCCGTCACGGCGGCGATGATCTCTCCGCCGGGGCACATGCAGAAACTTGCCGCGCCGGCGAAGCGTCCGTCCTGCGAGGGCCTGCTCACGATCTGGTACGGGGCTGCGCCGACGGATTCCGGCGGGACCGCCATGCCGTACTGCGCGGCGTTGATGAATTCCTGCGGATGCTCGATGCGGATGCCGATCTGGAAGCCTTTCATGGAGGATCTGACGATGCCGAAAAGCGTGCGCGTGAACTCGCGCGCGCTGTGCCCGGCAGCCGTGACGACCACGTCCGATTCGAGCGTTTCCCCGCCGTTCAGGCGGACGCCCCGGCATTTCCCGTCGCGGACCAGGATCTCGTCCACGCGGGAATCCCAGCGGAACGTGCCGCCGAGACGTATGATCTTTTCGCGGAGAGCGGCGATGATGCCAGGCAGACGGTCGGAGCCGAGGTGAGGATGGCTGAAATAGGTGATGGCGGGGTCCGCGCCGCACTCCGCCAGTGTTTCGAGCACGTACATCACGGCGGGCTCGTGGATGCGCGTGAAAAGCTTGCCGTCGGACCATGTCCCCGCGCCGCCTTCGCCGTACAGGTAATTGCTCTCCGGGTCGGGCGTCCGGGATGCGCGGAACGCGTCGATGTCGCGTTTGCGGCGGTCTACGTCGCGGCCGCGTTCCAGCACGACGGGCGCGCAACCCGCCTGCGCCAGGACCAGCGCGGCGAAGAGCCCGGCAGGACCCGCCCCGATCACGAGCGGGTCCCTCAGCGCGGTCTTCCCCTCGAACGGGCGGTATTGTTCCCGGGGCGCATACGGCTTCATGCCCGGACCGGACGGCCTGGCGCCCTCCGCCAGCACGGCGTCCACGCGGAACAGCAGGGCGACCGCGGGTTTCTTCCGCGCGTCGATGCTCTTCCGGACGATCCGGTAATCTTTTACGTCCGCCTCGCGGACATGCGCGGCGCGGGCGATGAGCGGCGCGAGTTCGCGGTCGATGCCGGGACCGGCTTTTGCCGCCGGGACCGGGGGGAGGTCTATCGTGATGGTCATGGTGCGTGCGGAGAATGGTTTCTGTGGATGGGCGGGGCGGACGGTTTCGCCGCCGTGTGCCGTTTGAACTTAATAATTTACAGTGCATTTTTCCGAAATTCAACCGCATCCGCCTTGAAAAACCGGAAATAACGGCAATATTATACTTGATCGCGTCTGCGACGTCCGACTATCCTTGTGCCGCGCCAACTTCCCACCGATGGAGCCTGATCCGCTATGAAACTGTTTCTTTCAGTCCCCGCCGTCTGCATGGCGGCTGCCCTGGCTTTTCCCGCGCTTGCCGACGATGAGGCGCCCCGTACCATTCCCGAGCTTACGCTGGAGGAGCGCATCGTCGATCTGCTGGAAGTGGTGAAAGACGAAGCGCCGGCGATTTACCGCCGCATGGATGAGCTCCCGCGCGAAGAGGCGCTGGCCCGCGTCATGCGTGCCCTGGACAGCGGCGTGGTGCCGGTGTCTTCGGTTGCTTCGGGGGGGCGGCAGGGGACGACTACCGAGGGGCAGGGCGGCCGGGTCCGAAGTTATCCCGTACTTGATCTGACGGAGAAACATTTCCTGTACGTCCGGTTCGACGCGCTGACGCGGGAATCCGCTTCTCAGGCGCGCCAGGATTTTGAAAAGAATGCCGTCCATGAAGTCAATCCTCACAGTTCCGGCGAACATCGCAGCCGGCCTGCCGGTGTGATCGTCGATCTGCGGGATGCGGACGGCGGCCAATACGACATGGCGGCATCCGTGGCGGAAGCAGTCAGGTTCGCGCAGCCGAGTCCGGTCATGGTTCTGGTCTCCGGCAGGACAAAAGGCGCGGGCGAACTCCTGGCGGCGGTCCTGCGGCGGGATAGCGGGGCTGTCCTGCTCGGGACTGAGACAGCGGGATCCATTTTCCCGGTCAAGCGCGTCTATGTCAACGACGTCGCCTGGTTTTTGCCCACGCCGCCGCCGGAGTACGCCGGGATCTCCCCGTATGCGCTGAAGCCTGATCTGGAAAAACAATCCGATGCAAAGCTGAGCTTTGACGAGCTGAAAGAGTCTCCCAATAAGCTCGACGGCGATCCTCTGCTCCGGCTGGCAGCCGACCTGCTGACCATGCGCGCGGCGGTCAAGCCTGTGGAGGAAGCTCCTGCTGCGGCGGAGTGACCGCCTTTTCTTCTTTTTCCGTTTCCACGGATTCCAGGGGGGCTGTCTGCGTTTTTCCGGGCGCCTGCGTTTCCCCGGCGGCCGGCTTGCCCTTGTCCTGGTCCTCCATTAGTTCCGGCGGCGTACAGCCTTTCAGAATGAACGAGACGATGCCCACGATGATGACGACGGGCAGGATGAAGTGAACGAGCAGGCTGTGGAAATTCTCGGCGTTGCACCATTCCCGGAGCATTTCCGGGTGTTCCGCCAGAAACTGCTTGTGATATTCCATTACCTCGACGAGGGGCGCTTCCCGGAAAGCCTCCAGCGCGGGATCGCGGTCGGCGGCCCCTGCGACCATACGTCGGCCCGCCTCGGCGTTCTCCGGCTTTTCCGACTGTTCCAGCACCTTGCCGAGGATCATCAGGTGCAGCGGGTATTTCAGGAAACGGGGCGAGAACGGTCCCGGCATGCGGAGCTCCACGTATTCCAGCATGAACCCGAAGTTGTCGAACTTGACGCACCCCTGCAGGAAGCGTGAGAAGTTGAGTGCCTGGCTGCGGCGGACGATCATGCCGATCAGGATGACCAGCAGGATATAGCCGGCGGCGGCGAACCCGAAGTAGCTGAGCTTGTCCTGCTCGGCGGCGTTGTGCACTGCTTTGTTGAGGAAGAATGCCGTCACGCAGAGCAGGTAGATCGCGCCCACGGTCAGCGAGACGGCGAGCTTGTGGGAGCATTTGTAGCGGTATTGCTTGAGTTCTTCGCGGGTGAAAAGCCGCAGGGCGTCTGCCATAGTCCGGTGTCCTTGCTGAAATGGATGGTTTACTGTGCGCCGTACTCGATGCCGGTGATCTCCTCAAGGTCCTTCCGGATCGAGCTGATGGTCTCCGCCGGGATCTCGTCGAGCGCGCGCGGCGTGATGAAACGTTCCTGGATGTCCTGGATCTTCGTGAGCTGGTCCTCGGACAACGGGCGGTTCTTCAGGAGCAGGCAGTGGAAGATCTCGTCGTCGGTGAGCTCGGTTTCCCTGACGATGGCTTCCGCCATCCTCTGCATCATGTCTTCCGTGTAGCGTTCCCTGCTGAGGCGCAGGAAGACAGCGAACGCTTTCTTCCGTTTCGCCTCGGAAATAGCCTTGCCGCGTTTGCGCAGATCGGTCACGAGGTGGACTTCCAGCTGCTGCGCCATCCGGACGAGCAGTTCGCGCCGGAGCGAAACGGCGAGCTGATGCAGCAGCGCCTCATGGTCGTCCGTGATGACGATCCCGGCAGCGATGCCCTCGTATTCCGGGTGCCGACCGGTCCACCATGCGTAGAATTCCCCATAGACCGGCTCCATCGCCTTGATGAAATCCTCGGATTCGAGCACGGCGGCTATTCCGGCGGCGGTCCATTCCTTACGGATTTGCGCCTTTTCCTCCTGATTCCGGATCTTGAGGACCCGGCGTATCAGAGTTTCCACGGGGATGCTCCGCCGGGAACATTCTTTCCGGGCCGCTTCGGAGAGGTATTCTTCCATCCGGAGTTCGACCGGATTCTCCTTCAGCAGCTTTGTGAAATACGCCGTTTCCGCCGGATCCGGGTCAATGCCGTAGATTTCGCCGAATCGCGTCAGGAAGATCTCCTGAATCTGCTCCTGCAAAGCGTCCTCGGGGACGGCCGCGGGGATTTCGAGCTCCACCATCAGGGACGCGACCGTGGGCGGCGGATCGCGGTGGATGATCGCCCGGACGGAGATCAGGACGATGGCGACCAGGACCAGTGCCAGCACAATGCTGAAGACTGAAAGCCTCGTCCTGTCGTTTTTCTGGTTCGCGGTCATGCGGATGGGATTCCTTTCGTATAAAATCGTATCATGAGGCGTCTGCCGCCCGTTTTTAATGCATTTCGGGTATTAAATATACTTTCTTTTCCGGTTTTTTCAAGACACGGCGCTGCCGCTGTTTTCACGGGAAGCCGGAAAAAACGGAGAAAAAAAGGGTTTTCCCATATTTTTTTTGAAAAAAAGTGATATAGTAAAGCAAACGACGAACCGCAAAACCATGCAACTCGAAAATTGCCCTGAAGGAGGTATTTCATGAGCAACTACCTGAAAGGAAAGACAATCCGTCTCCGCTGCAAAAAAGACTATCCCGGAGCCCACACGCACATCATCATCGGACGCGTGGTCGAGGAGAACGAAAGCTACATCGCGGTGCAGGGGCGTTCGTTCCACTTCGCCCGAATCGTGGATGGCATGAGGAGCCAGATCGCCGTGGGCCAGGAGACGATCCGCGTGGTCCCGTGGGGCAACGTGGAACTGGTCCACTGGCTTACCGAGCGCACCGACTGGAATGCCGAGATCGGATTCGACGTAAAAGGCTCGCTCATCCTGCAGGACACCGCCCGCACCATGATCGCGGAACGCCGCGACGGGCTGAGCTGACACCGCAGGCGGTGCTGAAGCAGTGCGCGGCTCCGCTCGTGCACGATTACTCTGTCTAAATCTAACTGGAGAAACGCCCCCGGTCCCGTCAGGAGCCGGAGGCGTTGTTTGCATTTGGATCGTTTTTCGCGGTTTGCTTCCTGCGCGCGCCGTCGAGGGCATTGTTCACATTCGCCGGTTCCGCTCACTTCTTTCCGCCGGAACGCTTTCTGAGGAGAATGGTGAACTTGTATTTTGAGGACGAGACATCATAATCGTCGACCAAGAGTTCCAGCCTGTTCCAATAAAGAGTCGGTTTGAACGTGTTCCGCCCCTGGATCGTGACGATGGCCGTGGCGGAATACTCCGGCACGAAGCCGAGGACAAAGGGCCTGCCCAGGCTGTCCCAGGGCATGCCGTTGACCGTGACCTTAGCCGGATATTTGCCTTTGATGTGTTCGTAGATGATCTGGTCTTTTTCGAGCTTGAAAACGCACTGTCCGGTGATGTCCGCCTCCAGAAGCACTTCCGCGAAGCTGATCGTTTCCTCCCGGGCGGCGCTTTCATCGGAGTCTCCGAACTGGATCTTTTTCCCGGAATGATCTTCAGTTTCGGTTTCCTTGATCGGCGTGCCGTCCTCCGAGACCGGATGCAGGACCATCGTCATCGGCGGGAGAGATTCCTTTGCGGCAAGAAGCTTTTCCAGCGCCCTTTGCTTTTCCTGGATTTCCCTGTTGCCGGACCATTCGGAATCGGGGGCCTGCTCCTTCATGGCGATCTCGAACCGATAGCGGAAAGGAGAGGACCCGTGATTGTTCAGGTCCAATTCCATTTTGTCGGGGAAAGAAGTCAGCTTGATCGTTTCGTTGTCGGATCCGCCTTTCCTGACCGTTATTGTCGCGGTCGTGAAATCCGGGGTGAACCCCAGCATGAACGGCTTGTCGAGATTGCTCCATGGCCTGCCGTCGATGATGACCCGGTCGGGATATGGGCTTGGGGAACGCACAAAGTGGATTTCGTCCTCTTCAAAAACGAAAGTCCCCGCCTCCGCGACCTCCATTTCGCAAGCCAGAGTCCGTCGCAAGGGCTCCTCTTCCGTTCTGTCCGGAACCGACTGCCCGGCGGCGTCCCCATTCTCCTGTCCGGCAGCGCTGCCGTCCGAAGCGGCGACAGCTTCCGGCGTCTGCCCCGAGTCGTCCGCCTCTTCCGAGGACGGAGAACTGTTCTCATCCGCATCCGCCACTTGAGTTTCCGCTTCATCCGGTTCGTCCTTTTTCAATCTCAGGGCCTGCTTCTCGAGGTCGATCGGGATCGAATAACGAACGGGATAGCGGTTGTTTCCCGTGATCCACAAGTCGAAGCCGCCGTTTGCCCGTTCCACCTGCAGGGAATTCTTATTGCTTTTGTTTGTCTTTTTTCCGGGTTTGACCGCGGCGAAATCAGGCGTATCGTCCAGTTTGAACGGCGCGTTCAGGTCTTTCCACGATTTTCCATTGATCGTCACTTCGGAGGGATACTTCGCATCGCCCCAGTAATCGTACGTGACCGTATTCCCGCGGAACAAGAAGTGTCCGGCTGTTCCGGCTTCGAAAACCGCTTGCAGGACATATTCCCTGGGCGGCGGCGCATCCGTTTCGGGGGGCGGATCGTTCTCCGTTTCCGGCTGTGCCGCACTGTCCCCGCCGGTTTCCCGGCTTGAATCCAGTTTTAACTTTTTCATGGCGATGTTGATCTGATACGCCGAGGAGGAACTGCTGTAATCATCGAAGTACAGTTCCATCGAATTTTGAGAAGGCGTCAGCTTCATGGTATTGCGCCCGCTGGAGAAAACGGCTTTCGCCGTGGAGAAATCCCAGTCCTCGTCCAGAAGGAAAGGCTGGTTCAGGTCGTCCCAGCGTTTGCGGTTGATCATCACTTTTGTCGGCTTTCCGAAATCCTTATGCACGTAATAGACCTGCCTGCCCTCGAATATGAAAGTGCCCTTTCCGTCAATGACCGCATAGAACTCCAGGTCCCCGGACCGGAATGTGGCGTCGGGATTCCTTCGAAGAAGATCCCTCGGGTCGGATTTGCTTACGGAAGACGATGTGTTTCCAGTGGCAGCGCTCTGGCTCCCGGTTTCGTCGTTCTGTTCCTGGCTGTTGTCCGCTTTATTGCCCTTGAGGAGCTGACGTGCTTTTTCCAATGTGGAATTGTCTTTGTCCTGAGGCCGGGGCATGGCGGCAAAGACGAGAGAAATGCCGGACGGCTCCGGTCCCCGGGACGGAAAGGCGAAGTGCTGGGCATGGAAGCATGTGGAAACGAGAAACGAGACCGCAAGCGCGAACGTGAACGGGTCCAGATGACTGATTCTATTTGAGAGGCCTTTGAAAAGAGCATGTTTCATTTTTTGTTGGATTCGGGCGAAAGATGCTTGTTTCGGGAACAATGCGGAATCATACTTTTTTAAGGTAATATAGCCTGCAAAACGGATTTGTCAAGATGAAAGAATCACTTTTTTTATGATGCCAGTTCCGGCTCAAAAACGGCTGGAAGACAGAGGATTGTGAAACCTGTTTCTGTTGGCATCGGTGGTGGTGGCGGGGAAGTGGCGGAGAGCCCCCTGGCATGCCTCGTCTCTGGAGAAAAAAGATCCCCGGCTCCGCGTGGAACCGGGGACTGTCTCCCGCCGCCTGCCTGAAATGAGGCGGGGCGGCAGCTCATTGTCTGGCTTGGTTCTGCCTCTTATTACTTGAGCGCGCCGTCGAGCGCCTTGTTCACATCCTCGGGCTTCGGGCAGAAATGCACGTTGGAGGGGAAGCTGATGCGTTTGAGCTTGGCGAGGTCGTAGATCGGGGGCGTGATCCCGTCCGGCAGCGGCAGTTTGTTGACGCTCTGGTAGAAGAGGATGCAGGCGTCTTTCCACCACACTGCCTCGCGTGCCTGGAGTTTCAGGCGGCCGAGCACGAGGTCGTAGCGTTCGGGATCGACGTACATCTTGACGGATTCCCAGATGCCGGGATAGGTCGCGGCGATCTTCGCGCCGGACTCGAACTGGCCGCAGAGGTGTTCCCAGAACGTGTCGCCGGTGGGCATCTTCTGTTTCCAGCCGATGCGGTGGAACCAGAGCCAGTAGCGTTCGGGGCAGGTCTTCAGGTCGTTGTACTGGTCGCAGAGCGGCGCGTTGTACTGCATCACGGTGCCGGTGCCCTTCTTCGTGCGGTCGGCGCCGAGCTCGTCCGCCGTGGCGTCGAAGACCTTGCGGCCAGGGACGTTCTCATTGGTGGAGAGGAGCGAGGCGTATTTGAGGAAAGAATCGTTGCCGGTCTGGTAGAGCCACGGGCCGGGTCCGTAGTGGTTGCCGAGCGTGGAGGCGAAGATGTGGGCGAGTCCGAGCGGCATCATGTACTGGCGGATGGCGGGCACGCTGCTCATCATCATGTCGCAGACGGGTTCGACGAACGCCGGATTTGAGGTGAACGTCTGCGCGAGCCATTCTTTTGCGATGGCGTCGGCCTTCAGGTCCGGGTTCCAGGCGAGGCGTCCGAACGCGTACCAGTTGGCCTGCGCGAACGGGTGGCGGCACCAGTTCACGTCGTCGCCGATGTTCGCCACGCCGGCGATCATGCCGGATTCGTGGATCTTCTTCGCGACCGTGCTGCCGGGTCCGTTCTGGTAGGTGTCGCTGTCGAGCACTTCCTTCCAGAGCGTCGCGAGATAGGCGAGATGGTTGGACTGGCCGAGGTATTCCTGTGTGATCTGGAGCTCGATGGCGAGCGGGATGTTCTTGATCTTGCCGAACATCGGGTGGAAGGGTTCGCACGGCTGGAAGTCGAGCGGGCCGTTCTTCGCCTGGACGACGACGTTGTCGCGGAACTTGCCCTCAAGCGGCTGGAATTCAAGCAAAGCCTGCTGGACGCGTTCCTGTGGCTTCTGCCCGTACACGAACGCGCGCCAGATCACCACGCCGCCGTAGGGCTTCAGCGCGTCGGCGAGCACGTTCGCGCCGTCGGCGTGGGTGCGTCCGTAGTCGCACGGCCCGGGCTGTCCCTCGCTGTTCGCTTTCACCAGGAATCCGCCGAAGTCGGGGACGAGGTCGTAAATCTCTTTTGCCTTGTCTTTCCACCAGGCGATGACTTCAGGCTTGAGCGGGTCGGCGTCTTTCAGCTTGCCGATGACCATCGGCGAGGCGAAGTTCACGGAGAGGAAGACGCGGATGCCGTAGGGACGCAGCACGTCCGCGATTGCTTTCACTTTCTTGAGGTTTTCGGTCTCAAGCATCTTCGGCGACGCGTTCACGTTGTTCAGCACGGTCGCGTTGATGCCGATTGATGCGTTGGCGCGCGCGTATTCGGCGTAGCGCGGCGAAATGGTGCCGGGGAGCTCGTCCCATTTCCAGATGGAGTTTCCGGCGTAGCCGCGTTCCACGGTGCCGTCGAGGTTGTCCCAGTGGTTCAGCATGCGGTATTTGTAGTAGGGGACCTCCTTGGCGTGGTAATTCTCGGTGACCACGGTCCCGCACGCCTGTTCCCGCAGCAGATGGTACGCGCCGTACAGCAGGCCGATTTCGGTCTTCGCGATGATCTTGACCTTGCCGTCCTCCATCTTGATCTCGAACCCCTCGTCGCCGAGGTCGGTGCGGTGCTTGTCGGGCACGACCGACCAGGATTTCTGCTTGAAGCGCGTGAGCTCCGTGAGTGCGAGGTGCATGGTGTCGCCGACGGGCTTTTCCAGTTTCACCGAGTCTTTGGCGGGGGCGGGGTTCCTCAGCCACAGGGTGCTGCCGTCGTCCGCGGCGGCGGTGATGGCGGTCGTGACTCCGAGGAGCAGTCCGAGTGCGGCGTTTCGAGCGGTATTCGACATGGGAGGGGGATCCTTTCTGAGGTTATAATATTCTGATGATTCAGCGCCAGACACTAATATACCAGCGGAACGCGGGAAGTCAAGCGCAAAGCACGCGGAAATCCGCCTGTTTTTCGGGTGTTTTTCAGCGGAATGGGGCAAGGTATGCGACGGAAACGGATTCTTCCGGCAATCGGGGGTTGATTTTTCGGTCGGGGCGGTGTATTTTAAATAGATATTTTTTTATCCATCACCAAAAAACATGCGGCGAACGGTCCGGCAGCGCGGAACATGGTTTCCGCCGGAAAAGCCCGGCCCGCCGCCCGGAAAGGCCCGTCCCATGAAAGCTGTCGTCTCCGTCATCGGCAAAGACACCGTCGGCATCATCGCGAAAGTCAGCGCGGAGTGCGCCCGCTGCGGCGTGAACATCCTCGACATCTCCCAGACCGTGCTGCAGGACTACTTCACCATGATCATGATCACGGACATCGACGGCATCACCGTGCCGTTCCCGGATTTCGTCGACGCCATGGCGCGCATCGGCAACGCCAACAACCTGAAGATCCTCACCATGCACGAGGACATCTTCAACACCATGCACAAGATCTGAACGGAGCGCGTCCCATGCTCGATAAATTCGACATCCTCGAAACGCTGAACATGATCCGCGAGGAATGCCTCGACGTCCGCACGATCACGCTCGGCATCTCGCTGTACGACTGCCAGAGCGACGATCCGCGCCGCCTGGCGGACAACATCTACGACAAGGTCATGTCCCGCGCGCACAACCTCGTAAAAGTCGGAAACGACATCGAAAAGATGTACGGGATCCCGATCATCAACAAGCGCGTGTCCGTGACGCCCGCCGCGCTCCTCTGCGGCCGCATGGACCGCGACGGCGCGGTTGGCATCGCCAGGGCGCTTGACCGGGCGGCGCACGAGCTCGGCATCAACTTCATCGGCGGCTACAGCGCGCTGGTGCAGAAAGGCGCGTCCGACGGCAGCCGCGTGCTCATCGAATCCATCCCGGAGGCGCTTGCCTGCACCGAGCTCGTCTGCTCGTCCGTGAACGTGGCATCCACCAAGGCGGGCATCAACATGGATGCTGTGGCGGAGATGGGCCGCGTGATCCGCCGCACCGCCGAGCTCACCGCCGACCGCGGGTCCATCGGCTGCGCCAAGCTCGTTGTCTTCGCGAACGCCCCGGAGGACAACCCGTTCATGGCGGGCGCATTCCACGGGCTCGGCGAACCCGAAACGGTCATCAATGTGGGCGTTTCCGGGCCGGGCGTCGTGGCGTCCGCCATCCGCCGCGCGGGCGACTGCTCGCTCGCCGAGATCGCCGAGATCATCAAGAAGACCGCGTTCAAGATCACCCGCGTGGGCCAGCTCGTCGCGCGCGAAGCATCGAATCGCCTCGGCGTGCCGTTCGGTATCGTGGACCTCTCGCTCGCGCCCACGCCCGCCATCGGCGACTCGGTCGCGTACATCCTGGAGTCCATGGGGCTGGAACAGTGCGGCGCATGCGGCACGACCGCCGCGCTCGCGCTCCTGAACGACGCGGTGAAAAAGGGCGGCGTGATGGCATCCTCGCAGGTCGGTGGCCTTTCCGGCGCATTCATCCCCGTTTCCGAGGATGCCGGCATGATCGCAGCCGCGCGGTCCGGCGCGCTCCGCCTCGAAAAGCTCGAGGCCATGACCGCGGTGTGCTCGGTCGGGCTCGACATGATCGCGATCCCCGGCGATACCTCCGCCGAGGTCATTTCCGGCATCATCGCCGACGAGATCGCCATTGGTGTCGTGAACACGAAGACGACCGCCGTCCGCGTGATCCCCGCAATCGGCTGCAAGGTCGGCGACACGGTCAATTTCGGCGGCCTGCTCGGCGAAGCGCCGGTCATGCCCGTGAATACGCTCTCCCCGGCGAAATTCATCGCCCGCGGCGGACGCATCCCCGCACCGATCCACAGCCTCAAAAACTGAGCGGAAACAAGCAAGCAGAACCCATGCCGGGCTCCCGTTCTCCGGGCTCGGCTTTTTCTTTTGAAAAGGAAGCGCCTTTTTTATTTGCCGGATGTGTGGCGGGGGTCCAGGGCGTCGCGCAGGGCGTCGCCGGTCATGTTCAGCGCGAGCACGAGCACGAACATGAATCCGGTGGCGGCGGCGATCTCCCACCAAGCGCCGCGCCAGAAGAGCGACTGTCCGTTCGAGATCATGAGGCCCCAGCTCGGCTCGAACTTCACGCCGAGCCCGAGATAGCTCACGATCACCTCGGTCATCACCGCGAACGCGAACCGCATGGTGAAGTAGACGATCACGAGGTGCATCAGGTTCGGCAGGATGTGGCGGAGCATGATGCCGCGGTCGTTCACGCCGAGCGCGCGGGCGGCGGTCACGTACGGGCGCGTCCGCAGGCGCAGTGTCTCCGCGCGGACCACGCGGCACAGCGGCACCCAGCCTGTGAGCCCGATCCCGAGGTAAACTGCCATCATGCCCGGTTCGGTGTTCAGTGCGCGGCTGAACGCCTGGAACGCGGCTTCGAGCGGCGGGCTGAGGAACCCTTTCGAGACGAGCAGGGCGAACGCCAGGATGAACAATAGCGAGGGGATGGACGCGAACGTGCTGTAAATCCACAGGACGGCGGCGTCCGTCTTGCCGCCGTAGTAGCCGCCGAGCAGCCCCAGCACGACGCCGAACAGCGCCGAGATCAGCGACGCCACTACGCCGACTTTCACCGCCGTGCGCGTGGCGAAGACCGCCCGCAGGAGCACATCGCGCCCGAGGTAGTCCGTGCCGAGGATGTGCCCCCGCATCGGGGCGTGGTTGCGGAGTTCGGGATTCTGGACCTGATAGATCGGAGTCGTGCCGGTTTTCACGCAGTAGACGGCGTAGCACTCCGCGCCGAGCGCGAAGACGAAGAAGAGAACGCAGATCAGGATCGGCACGCGGGCGTAGCGGATCGCCCAGAGGCGTGCCAGTGCGCCGGGTTCGCGGCGTATTTCGGCTTCTTCGTGCCGGACAGTTGGTTCGTTCATGGGCGCGGCTCCTTGCCTCCGGCGGCTTCCGCTTCGCGTTTCCGTCGTGCCAGATGCACTTGCAGAAGCCCGATCTCTGCGGGCGTCATGCCGTCGATGCGCGACGCCTGCGCGAGCGTGGCGGGACGGACGCGGTCGAGTTTGAGGCGGGTTTCGTTCTTGAGCCCCGGAAGCGAGGCATAGTCGAGGTCGGACGGGATCGTCCATGCCTCCAGTCCGTGCAGATGCCGGATGGAGTCTTCCTCCTGCCGCAGATAGCCCTCGTAATGCGACTGCACTGCGAGCTCGCGTATGGCGCGGCGGTCGGTGCGGTCGGTCAGGTCGAGCCCGATGATCTCCGGCTCGAACGGCAGGTCGTTCAAATCCGGGTCGCCCTGCGCGATGCGGAGTCGTTCCCAGGCGGTGCCGCCGGGCAAGGACGCCGTGCGGGCGGCTGCTTCAAGCTCGTGAAGACGCGTTTCATATTTTGTGAACATGCCGAAACAGGCGTCCGGGAGCAGCCCGAGGCCATGGGCTTTCCGGCAGAGCCGGAGGTCGGCGTTGTCCTGTCGCAGGCGCAGGCGGTATTCCGCGCGGCTGGTGAACATGCGGTACGGTTCCTTGATCTCTTTCGTGACCAGGTCGTCCGCCATCACGCCCAGATACGCCTCGTCGCGCCCGAATGCCACGCCATCAAGCCCGGCGGCGAACCGTGCGGCGTTCAGTCCGGCGGCAAGCCCCTGCGCGGCGGCTTCCTCGTATCCGCTGGTGCCGTTGATCTGCCCGGCGTGGTACAGCCCTTTCCAGGCGCGCACGGCGAACGTGCGGTCCAGCTGGGACGGCTCGACGAAATCGTATTCGATGGCGTAGGCGAACCGCAGGATGCGGACGCGTTCGAGCCCGGGGATGGAGTGCAGCATGGCTTCCTGCACCTTGGGCGGCAGGCTGGTCGAAATGCCGTTCACGTAGTATTCGTCGGTCGCCTCGCCCTCCGGCTCGAGGTAGATCAGGTGGCGTTCGTGGTCAGGAAACCGCACGACCTTGTCTTCGAACGAGGGACAGTAGCGCGTGCCGATGCCCTCGATCAGCCCGTTGTACATCGGCGCCTTGTCGAGGTTGGCGCGCACGAGTTCGGCGGTGGCGGAGGTGGTCCAGGTCATCCGGCAGTTCAGGTGGTGTTCGGTCACCTGCGGCGTCACGTCGTCGGTGCCGAAATGCGAGAAATGCTCGTCGAGGTCGGTCTCCGACGCCTGCACGTCCATGCGGCTGAAGTCCACGGAACTGCCCAGCACGCGTGGCGGCGTGCCGGTTTTGAGGCGACCCATCTTCAGCTTCAGGCGGTCCCGGATGGCTTCGGAGAGCAGGTCCGAGGCGGGATCGCCGGAACGCCCCCCGGAGAAATGCGTGAGCCCGTAATGCAGAAGTCCCCTCAGAAAAGTGCCCGTCGCCACGACGACCGCTTTGCATCGGTAGGTGTTGCCGAGGCGAGTCACGACGCCTGCGACGGTATCGCCGTCCGTGACGAAATCGACCGCCTCCTCCTGGCGGATCGTGAGGTTCGGCGTCTGCTCCAGCATGTGCTTCATGGCGCGCTGGTAGCAGGCCTTGTCGCATTGCGCACGCGGGGACCATACGGCGGGGCCCTTGGTGCGGTTCAGCATGCGGAACTGGATGGATGCGGCGTCGGCGATCTTCCCCATGAGGCCGCCGAGCGCGTCGATCTCGCGCACGAGATGCCCCTTGGCGATGCCGCCGATGCACGGATTGCAGCTCATCTGGGCGATGTGGTCCAGGTTCATGGTCAGCATCAGCGTCGACGCGCCGAGCCTGGCCGCCGCATGCGCGGCTTCGCAGGCGGCATGTCCCCCGCCGATCACGATCACATCGAATGAGTCATTCATAAAATCCGGTCCCGAATAAAGTTTCCGCATACAATATACAGCGCATTCGCCATTTTTTCATCTTTTCCATTCGATTTTTTCCGTTTTTTGTGCTATATTGTTGCATGCGGACTGCAAACGGGCCGCCCGCCGCATCCGTCCAAGGCAAAAACGAGGCTCCTCCATGAACCAGAATCCCGACAAACAGACATCCGCCCCCGCCGACGGTCCCAAAAAGGCGAAAACGTTCTTCCCCCCCGGAAGCACGGGCGCCAGCTCCATGCGCCTCCGCGCCGAACTCCAGCACGAGGAGGCGAAACTCCGCATCTTCAAGATATTCATGGCGCTGTTCGTGCTCTGCATCGGCGCATTCCTCGTGTACAGCGCGATCCGGTACTGTTCGGATTTGAAAGAGAACGCGAAAGAGCTCGAGTCCGTAAAGCAGAAGATCGCCGCCAGGGAAGCCCTCCTCGACAAATATTCCGAAAAGCCGCCTCATTTCCGCGCATGCGTGCTCGTCTCGATCATCGAACTCCGCAGGGAGGAACTGATGCCGCTGCTGCCGCGTGGGGAGCTCATGGACGCCGAACAGGAAAACCGCCGGAATGAGGCGGAGATCGAAAAGCTCGCCAAGGTGTCTCTGCCCGCTGAACCGGGTCAGCCCGGCGAAGACTTCATCGCACCCTCGGCGCATCTGGATATGGTCGGGATCCCCGCGGGCAAGTTCAAAATGGGCGGCTCGATGGACGATGAGATGCCGGTCCGCGAGGTCACGATCACGCATCCGTTCTGGATCGCGCGGATGGAGGTCACGAACCGCCAGATCCACAAGCTGATCCCCGGATTCGATTCGTTCCGCTGGGGCGATTTCCACCTCAACCTGCCGTCGCAGCCCGCAGTCCGCGTGCGCTGGGACCAGGCTGTGATGTTCTGCCGCAAGCTCACGGAGCTGGAACGCGCCGCCGGCCGTGTGCCGTCCGGCTACGAATACCGGCTGCCGACCGAGGCCGAATGGGAGTACGCCTGCCGCGCCGGGACCTCGACCGATTACTACTGGGGGAAAGAGTTCGGGAACGAGGGTGCGAAGTATGCGAACGGGCTTGACTACAAGTCCGCCGAACGGTTCCAGTGGCGGCTGCCGCCGGTTGCCGGGGCGGCGGATGACGACGGACACCGCGTGACCGCGCCCGCGGGCACGTTCGAGGGGAACGCCTGGCAGCTTTACGACATGTCCGGCAATGCCGCCGAATGGTGCTACGACTGGTACGACCCGAAAGCGTATTCCGACCCGAAGATGGCGGGCGACGATCCCGTCAAGCTCGATCCGGTCACCGTCGGCTTCACGCGCTACCGTCCGTTCGACGCGGGCACCTGGACCACCGAGACGACGTGCCGCGTCATCCGCGGCGGCGACTGGGGCATGGAGCCGAAGAAACTGCGTTCGGCGTACCGGTTCTTCATGCCGCCGAACGAAAGCGACACGGCGGTCGGGTTCCGTCCGGTTCTGGCGCGCGAGATCCGGAAAAAAGAGGTATACAGCAATCCCGCCCCGGCTGAAAAAAAGCCGGAAAACGCCGGCATTTAAGTCTCCGCCGCCCTAAAACGGCGGTCAGTCGTTCAAGTCCAGCCGCGACGGGTCGTTGCGGTGCGCGTACACGCTCTGCGCGATGCCGAGATAGCAGAGCATCGCCACGAGGAACGTGCCGCCGTAGCTGATGAACGGCAGGGGGAGCCCGGTCACGGGGACCAGGCGGATGCACATGCCGATGTTGATGAAAACGTGCGTGAGCAGGATCGCGGCGATGCCGACGCACAGGTATCGCCCGAAGAGGTCCGACGACAGCAGCGCCGTTCGCAGGATGGAGAACATCAGAAGCCCATAGAGCAGGATGATGGAGAATGCGCCCGCGAATCCTGTCTCCTCCGCGATCACGGGGAAGATGAAGTCGGAGTCGGCGACTTTCGGCGGCAGGTAGCCGAGCATGGTGTGCGTGCCGTTGCGGTATCCCTTGCCGGTCATGCCCCCGATTCCGACCGCGATTTCCGCCTGGATCACGTTCCAGCCGCCGCCGTAGCGGTCGCTTTCCGGCTTCAGGAACATGTCAATGCGTTTTTTCTGGTAGGACTTCATGATCGGGCTCTGGTAGGCGACGACAGGCAGCACGATGCAGAAGACCGCGATGACGGCAATGTATGCCCAGCGCAGGTTCGCGGCGAAGAGGATGGCGGCGGCGAGGGGGATCAGGACGATTGCCGTGCCGAGGTCGGGCTCCTTGTAGATCAGGAGAAAGGGAATTGCCGTAAGGAGCGCGACCAGCGCGATCCACTTGAGCTTGTTGATGTTGACTTTCTTCAGGGACGCCAGCCAGGCGACGGAGAAGAGCACCGCCATTTTGCCGAGCTCGGACGGCTGGAGGCTGACCGGTCCGATGTCGATCCAGCGGCGCGTTTCGTTTCGCACCGGGCCGAACAGCAGGACGAGGATGAGAATGATGATGACCGCGGGATAGAAGAGGATGGAGAAAAGCCCGAGCCAGCGGTAGTCCACCATGATGAACGTGAACCAGAGGACCAGTCCGATCGCCAGGTAGACGCACTGGCGGCTGAACAGCTCGACGTGATGGCCGCCGACCTGCTGGCCGGTGCTCTGGACGAAGAACATGCCGACGGTCAGCAGGAGCGCCAGCGGGATGATCTGCATGAGGTCGAAACGGGCGAAGAAGCGTGCGATGGCGCCGCGCAGGATTTGTGCGGTCGTCTCGTCACGGTCCTCCTTGCGGACGCATTCCGCCCTGGACAGCCGCCGTCTCTTCGCCGTCATGACGCGTCCCCTCCTGTGTTGCGCCGAAGTGCCGGATCAGACGCGGAACGTCTGGTTGCGGTCGGGTCCGACGGACACGATGCCGATCTTCGAGCCGGTGAGCTCGGCGATGCGCTTCAGGTAGTTCTGTGCGTTGACGGGGAGGCTGTTCCAGTCGAGGATGCCGGTGGTGGGGGATTCCCAGCCGGGCATGGTCTCGTAGACGGGCTCGACGCGGGAGAGGTCGTAGACGTCTTCGGGGAACGTGGTGTAGGTCTGCCCGTCGATCTTGTAGGCGGTGCAAATCTTGATCTCTTTGAACTTGTCCAGCACGTCCAGCTTCGTGATGGCGAGGAAGTCCACGCCGTTCACCATGCAGCTGTGACGGCATGCGACGGCGTCAAGCCAGCCGCAGCGGCGCGGACGGCCCGTAGTGGCGCCGAATTCGCCGCCCTGTTCGCGCAGGAATTCGCCCTGCTCGTCGAAGAGCTCGGTGGGGAAGGGGCCTTCGCCGACGCGGGTGGAATAGGCTTTCAGCACGCCCCAGACCTCGGTGATGGCGCGGGGCGGCAGGCCGGTGCCGGTGCATGCGCCGCCGCTGGTGGTGTTGCTGCTGGTCACGTAGGGGTACGTGCCGTGGTCGATGTCCAGGAACGCGCCCTGCGCGCCCTCAAGCAGCACGTGCACGCCCTTGGCGTTCGCCTCGTTGATCGTGACCACGGTGTCGGCGAGGTGCGGCAGCAGGATTTCGCGGGCGGCGGAAACTTCTTTCCACGCGGCCTCGACATCAAGCGGCGCGCCGCCCATCGGAACGTATTCCTTGTTATATGCTTCGGCATTGTCGCGGAAATGCTTTTCGAAGCGGCCCAGGTCGCGCATTTCGCCGCCGCGGATGCCGGTACGGTCCGCCTTGGAGGAGTACGCCGGGCCGATGCCGCGCTTGGTGGTGCCGATCTTCTTGTCGCCCTTGGCGGAATCTTCCTTGAAGGCGTCGATGAGCTTGTGCCAGGGCATGATCAGGTGGCAGCGCGTGCTGAGCTGGATGCCGGAGACGTCGATGCCGCGGGACTTGAGCATGTCCATTTCTTTCACGAGCTCGACCGGGTCGACCACCACGCCGTTCGCGATCACGCACGGCACGCCGGCGCGCAGGATGCCGGACGGGATCAGGTGGAGCACGAAATGCTGACCGTTGATCTCAACAGTATGGCCGGCGTTGTTGCCGCCCTGGAAACGGACCACCATTCCGGCGGATTCCGTTAAGACATCAATGATTTTACCCTTGCCTTCATCGCCCCACTGGACGCCGACGAGCACGCTGACTGACATTTGACTGGTTCCTTAAGTAAAAAGTAAAGTGTTAAAGCACAAACAAATAAATATACTACACTTCCCCGGAAATGCAACCTCTTCCGCGAAAAAAACGCCGAAAGAGGCATGTCGGGAGAGCCCGGCGGGACGGGCGGGGATGCGGTGGGATCATTCCGCGGGTGCGTAAAGCGCCCAGACGCCATTTTCCAGCAGCAGGAGGCGCGAACTTTCGATCGGATGGCGCTTCAGGTCATGCTTCCGGCTCAGCAGGTAATACGGACGGGACGCGGCTTCGCTCGGTTCCGCTTCCTCCCTTGCGTGGGGGACCACTCGTTCGCCGAGATAGTAATAGGCGGAGTACGGCACTTTTCGGTAGAAGTAGAACTGCCCGTCCGGGACGAGCGTGGCGGCTTCCTGGAAGAATTTGCCGGGCATCTTGTCGATCCAGCGTTCGCTCGCGAACGGGAACAGCGCGAAGACCACGCCCACGACGCCCCAGATCACGGGCAGGGCCGCGTGAAGCATCCTGCGGAATCCGGCGCGACCGGCGAAGCCCCAGGCGGTCAGGCGGTCCGCCAGAAACGCGGCGAAGAACGGTACGGCGGGGAGCACGTAGGTGATCAGGACGCGGCTCGTGAGGCACCAGAACAGCGTGACGGCGAGCGTGCCGAGCAGGGGCAGATCGTTCGCGAGGGATGCCTTGCGCCAGACTCCCGCGAGCCGGCTCCGGCCCTCGCGTGACCATGCCGGGACCAGAAGAAGCAGGATGGCGGGGAGCGTCGAGATCAGGAACCACACGAGCGCCATGCCGCGGAAGAATTCGCGCCCGGCCCCGTACTGGTCGCCATAATCCTTGAAGAGGAAGCGCTTGAAGTTCTCGTTCACGAAGAAGTAGTAGAGGAAATCCGGGTTTGCCCGCTGCATCAGCACGTACCACGGGGCAGCGATCAGGAAGAACACGGCAAAACCGAGGACCCAGGCGTGATTTTTCAGGTCGCGCCAGCGGTTCCCGAGCAGGACGAACAGGAAGACCGGCAGGCCCGCCAGCACGAGGGCGACGGGACCTTTCACGAGCATCCCGACCGCGAGGGCGGCGAAGAAGCCGATGCTCGCGAGCTTTTTGTTCCGGCGGGCGGATTCATGGTCGAAGAGCATGTATGCGAAGACGGCGGAGCAGACGCAGAACGCCAGTGCCATGTCCGTCATGCACATCCCGGCGTACATGAAAAACACGGGGCAGGAGAGCGTGAGCAGGACGGCGAGCTGCGCGACGGCTTCGCCGCGGATCCGGCGCAGCGCTCCGTACATGACGGCGACCAGTCCGGCCGCGAAGAGGAACGACGGCAGCCGCACAGCGAAGAGGTTTACGCCGAAGATGCGGCAGGCAAGAGCTCCCGCCTGGAAACACAGGGGCGGCTTGCCCTCGAAGTTCATCATGACGCCCTCGTGGATGAATCTCGGCTCCAGGTAGTTGCCGCTCTCCGTCATGATCCTGCAGATGAGGGCGTAGCGTGCCTCCGAGGGGTCCATCAGGGGGACCACGGTGTTCAGAACGAGGCGGAGAACGCAGAGTGCGCCGAGTATGAAGAGGAAATTCCGGCGGGAGAAGACCGGAGCGGATGCGGTTGGTGCGGGATCCGTGCTCATGGTTTCGTTTTTCCTTTGTCGTCCGCCTTGTCCTCGATCAGCGGGATCGGCTCCACGCCCAAAGTCTCCCATGCGCCGCCGTACATGTCGTCGTCGAATTCCTCGGCGGAGTCGACGTTTCGCCACTGTTCGAGCTCGGCGTCGCTCAGGCCGCCTTTCTGCTTGCCGGAGAGGATTTCCAGCACCCAGGGCTGGCGTTTGGAAAGCAGGTCGCCGCGGGAGGAGAGCAGGACCACGGTGTCGGACGAGATCGGCCACTCAAGCTCGATCCTGCCGTACTTTTTCGCACTGTAGAAGATGCGGACGACCGGGTCGTTGTCCTGGATCATCTGGCGGTGTTGGTGGCCGAGGCGGAGCGATTTGTTCGACGTGATGAAATTCTTGGCGTGCCAGATGATGCTTTCCGTCTCCTCCTGCGTGAGCTTGTCGGCCTCGGTCGCCTGAAAGAACGGATCGGAGACCGGCTCGGACGAACGGCAGGCGTTCAGGAGGAAAGCCAGGGGGAGAAAAAATATAAAAAGGATGCGGAGTTTCATGTCGTTTTCTGGTTTTGCCGTGTGACGTATCTTGCAAAAAGCCGGAGGCGGGCAGTTCGGAGAATGACCTGCCATAGGAAAACAATATAGCACGGTTTCATTCAAAGTTCAAATCATTTTTCGCGGAATCGGGGATCGCGGAATGCCGGGCGGGAAGCCGTCCGGAGACCGGGCAGGGGGAGAAATCAGTCGCGCCCGGGAGCTTGAAAAAAGTGCACAAACATGCTATAGTATCGGATTCACATACATCATTTATCATAAAAAAAGCTGCTTCCCGGCGAGCGCATGCCGGAACGCCTTAGCCTCACAGGATATTTCGCTATGCACAACTTACAGCAAATGGAATGCCGCGAACCGCGGTTCCGCGCCCTGATCCCGTTCTTCGTTTTCGTCGTGTTTTATCTCGGGCTTTCCCTTTGGGCGCATGACTTTTACAAAGTCCCGATGCCGACGGCGTTCCTGGTGGCGTCGGCGGCCGCGCTGGTGCTGGACCACAAGCGCCCGCTCGCGGACAAGGTGGAGATTTACGCCCGCGGCATGGGCGAGCCGAACATCATGATCATGTGCCTGATCTTCATTCTCGCGGGGGCGTTCGCGTCCACGGCGAAAGGCATGGGCGCGGTGGACGGCGCGGTGGTCATCGCCCGCGCCGTCGTGCCGGATTCGCTGATGCTGCTCGGGATGTTCCTGGTGGCGAGCTTCATCTCTCTGGCGGTGGGTACGAGCTGCGGCACGATCGCCGCGCTGACGCCCATTGCGGTCGGGCTCTCGGACGGGCTTTCCATTCCCCCGGCGATGCTGCTCGGCGCCATCATCGGCGGCGCCATGTTCGGCGACAATCTCTCCATGATCTCCGATACGACCATCGCCGCCACGCGCACGCAGAACATCGCCATGCGCGACAAGTTCCGCCAGAACATCCTGATCGTGCTGCCCGCGGTCGCCATGACTTCCGCCATTTACCTCTTCTGCGGCGGAACTGCCGCAAGCGCGGTGGAAAACCAGCCCGTGACCTGGGCGCACGCGTTCGCCGTGCTGCCGTACCTCCTCATCCTCGTGTTCGCGCTCTTCGGCTGGAATGTGATGCTGCTGCTCTTCGCTGGCACGGTGATGGCAGGCGTCACCGGCATCATCAACGGCGCGTTCGATTTCTGGGGCATGCTCGACCTGATCGGGCAGGGCACGCTCGGCATGTCGGAGACGCTCATCGTGGCAATCCTCGCGGGCGGCCTGCTCCAGACCATCCGGCGCAACGGCGGCATCGGCTACCTGATGGAAAAGATCAAGAAGCCGGTGCGTTCCGCCCGCGGATGCGAATTCGGCGTGCTGATCCTCGTCTCCGTCATCAACCTCTTCACGGCGAACAACACCGTGGCGATCGTGATCGCAGGCCCCATCGCGCGCGAACTCTCCGAGCAGTATCACTGCTCCGCCAAACGCATCGCCAGCATCCTGGACACCGGGTCCTGCGTGGTGCAGGGCATGATCCCCTACGGCGCGCAGATCCTGATCGCCGCGGGCGTGGCGCAGACCTCGAACCTGGACGTGTCGTCACTGAGCCTCGTCGGGTCGCTCTTCTATCCGATGATCCTCGGCGTCTGCCTTATCGCCGCCATCGCGATCCATAAGGAGAAAGGTGTGCCTCCAATGAAGTAGTGTCCGGCTTCGCTCGGACACAGGAAGTTGCATCCCTCTTCGGTTGTGCCATGCTTTGCAACGGCACGGGAAATATCGAAGAAAAATCCTTTTCCTGACTTGATTTCGCGCGCCGGCATGATATAGTAGTGAAAAACCGGCGGAAAACTGCCGGCAAGTGCCCCTTTGCCCTCATTTTCCCTCAACCATCAAATAGGAAAGAGCAACCATGAACTTCACGAAAACAGTCCTCGCGGCGGCTTTCACGCTGACCGCCGGATTCGTGGCCTATGCCCAGAATCCCATCATCAACAGCGCGTATTGCGCCGACCCGTCCGCGCACGTCTTCAACGGCCGCGTCTACGTCTACCCCTCGCATGACATCCCCGCGCCGTATGACTTCAGCCGCAAGGACTGGTTCTGCATGGCAGACTACCATGTGTATTCCTCCGATAACCTGGTCGACTGGGTGGACCACGGCGTGATCGTGGACCAGCGGTATGTGCCGTGGGTGAACTCCAAGTCCTACAGCATGTGGGCCCCCGACTGCAACGTGAAGGACGGCAAATATTATTTCTACTTCCCCGCCGACAACCGCATCGGGCTCGCCACCGCCGACAATCCCTACGGCCCGTTCAGCTGCGAACGCGAGCCCATCCAGGGCGCGGGCGGCATCGATCCGTGCATCTTCATCGACGACGACGGTGCGTGCTACCTCATCTGGTCCGGCCAGGGCATGAGGATCGCCAAGCTGAAAGACAATATGAAGGAATTCGACGGCGAAGCGAAGACCATCCAGCACGACACGCCGAACCGCGGCCTGAAGGAAGGCCCGTTCATGTTCAAGCGCAACGGCATCTACTACTTCACGTTCCCCTGGGTTGACGAGAACCACGAATGCCTCTGCTACTGCACCGGCGACAACCCGTTCGGCCCGTTCAAGTACCAGGGCAAGATCATGGAGCAGAACCCGCAGTGCTGGACCAACCACCACTCCGTGGTCGAATTCAAGGGCAAGTGGTACCTCTTCTACCACCACAACGACTACTCCCCGAACTTCGACAAGAACCGCTCCGTCTGCGTCGACGAGATCACGTTCAATGAGGACGGCTCCATCAACCTCGTGACGCCCACCAAGCGCGGCGTCGGCGTGACGAAAGCCACGAGCAAGATCGAGCTCGACCGCTACTCCAACATCGCGGACCAGAACCACGCCTGGATCGAATTCCTCCGCACCGAATCCCCGTTCGAGGGCTGGAAGACCGTTTTCCGCAACAACGACAGCTCCCGCAATCCGATCTGGGTCGAATACGACCGCGTCGATTTCGGCAGCAAGGACCTCGGTTCCGTGCTCGTCCGCTGCCAGTCCAATGTCGGCGGCAGGATCGAAATCCATGCCGACTCCCTCCAGGGCCCGGTCATCGCGACCGTCGACATCCCCGGCAAGGACGGCGGCGAATGGCAGGAGATCAAGTCCCCGGTCACAACTCAGATCACCGGCACGCACGACCTCTTCGTCAACATGCGGAGCGGCCTGCTGATGTACATCGACTGGATCAAGTTCATCGAGTGATCCGGTCTGCTTCGGCGAACATAAACAAGCAAACGAAAGAGGCTTGCGGGAACGATTCCCGCAAGCCTCTCTTATATGCCGTTTTTTCAGCGTTTCTCCGCTCGATCCGCGGGAAGCGCCTCATGCTTACTTGGTCTTCTGGTAGACACGGACGTAGTCGACATACATGTGAACCGGGAACTTGATCGCGGTCACGTCGCCGCCGCACTCGCCGCCGAGCGCGAGGTTCATCAGCAGGTAATGCGGCTGATGGAACGGATTTTCGACCGACATGTAGCGGGCGTTTTTGAGCTCGGCGACCGATGCGTCGCTTATGACGCGGCCGTCCACGGATATGGCGATGCGGTTTTCGTCCCAGTCCATCGTGTAGACGTGGAACTTGTCCGCCCAATCCGGGTCGTCTTTCCGGAAAGTTTCAAGTTGAATCTTAACGGAGTGCCCTTCCGGTGTCCACTGGCCTTTGTCCGAGGACCAGTAGTGATTCGCGAGGACGGTCTCCTTGTAATACTCGAAGATGTCGACTTCGCCGCAGGAGGGCCAGTTTTCGGACACGCCCATCGACCAGAACGCGGGCCAGCAGCCTTCCGTCAGGGGCGCCTTGATGCGCGCCTCGATGCGCCCGAAGCAGAACGAATGGAGCCCTTTCGTGATGAGGCAGGCTGAGGTGTATTCGATGGGGGCATCGTTCCCGCCGAACATGCGTGCGAACGGATTCGGGTTCGGATTCGGCAGGGGCTCTTCGTGGTGTTCCGCCGTGATGACCAGGCAGCCGTCCTTGACCTCCGCACTTTCCGGACGGTACCACTGCGCCTCGTGGTTCCGCACATATCCTGTCTCGTAGGTCCAGTTCGCGGGATCGGGGCGTCCGTCCACGTTGAACTCGTCGCCCCAGACCAGCTCCATGCCGGCGGGGGGATTCGGGGCGAAAGGATCGGCGGAGGAAACCGGCGCGGAACCGGTGGAGCCCGCGGAATCCTGCTGAGATGTGGCGGGACCGCATGCTGCGAGGACGCAGGCGAAGAGAATCGGGATCATCGAGAACTTTTTCATCAGGGGACCTCCTGAGTTGAAATCAAGTCCGGAAGCGGACAAAAAAACGGAGATGGAACGGTTTCCGCCTCAGTTCGAGGCGGGCATGGACATCAGGAACTCGGCGTTCGTCGAAACTTTCTTGAGCTTGGAAATGAGGACTTCCATGGCTTCGACGGGCGGGACGCCGGTCATCGCCTTGCGGAGCGTCCAGACGCGCGGGAGTTCGTCGCGGTGGAGCAGGAGCTCTTCCTTGCGTGTGCCGCTTGCCTCGATATTGATGGCGGGGTAGACGCGCTTGTCGACGAGGCGGCGGTCGAGGTGGAGCTCCATGTTGCCGGTGCCCTTGAATTCCTCGAAGATGACCTCGTCCATCTTGCTGCCGGTGTCGATGAGCGCGGTGGCGATGATGGTGAGGCTGCCGTAGTCCTCGATGTTGCGGGCGGCACCGAAGAAGCGTTTCGGCTTGTGGAGCGCGTTGGCGTCGACGCCGCCGGTGAGGATCTTGCCGCTGTGAGGCTGGAGCGTGTTGTAGGCGCGGGCGAGGCGCGTGATGGAGTCGAGCAGGATGACCACGTCTTTCTTGGATTCCACGAGGCGCTTGGCTTTCTCGATGACCATTTCGGCGATCTGCACATGGCGTTCCGGCGGCTCGTCGAACGTCGAGCTCACGACTTCGGCGTTGGAGCTCACGCTCATCTTCATGTCCGTGACTTCCTCGGGGCGCTCGTCGATCAGTAGGATGATGAGGATGACCTCGGGATTGTTTTTGATGATGGAGTTCGCCATTTTCTGGAGGAGCACGGTCTTGCCCGTGCGGGGCGGCGCCACGATGAGCCCGCGCTGGCCGAGCCCGATGGGCGTCACCAGGTCGACGACGCGGCCGCAGAGCTCGTCCGGGGTGGTCTCCAGCAGGAGGCGCCGGGTCGGGAAATACGGCTTGAGCTCGTTGAACGGGATGATGTCGCGCTTGCACTCGGGCGACTGGTGGTTGATGCTGGTCACGCGGAACATCGCGAAGAAGCGTTCCTTCTCGCGCGGCTGGCGGATTTCGCCCTCGATGAAGTCGCCGGTGCGGACGGCGTAGCGGCGCACCTGGTTCGGGCTGAGGTAGATGTCCTCGGAGGAAGGCAGGTAGCTGTAGTACGGGGAGCGGAGGAATCCGAAGCCGTCGGGCATGACTTCGAGGAAGCCGCTGCCGACAAGGATGCTTTTTTCGCTGTTGGCGCGGATGATCTCGAAGACGAGCTCGGACTTGGCGAGGACGCCGACGCCCTCGATGCCCATGTCGCGCGCCATCTGGCAGAGTTCGGTGATGGACTTCTGCTGGAGCTCGGAGATGTTCAAGGTGGGCAGCGGGATCGGCGTGCCGTCCTCGTCGTATTCCACGCGCGGGCCGTTGCTGTAATTCTGCTGCGTCATCTTCATGAGGCGGCGGATTTCGGCGTAAGTCGGATCGTCGCCGCCCTGTCGGACGTTGTTGTAGCCGCCGTTTCCGCCTCCGGCCTGGAAGCGGCGTTTCTGGTTCTGCTGGTTCTGCTGGTTCTGCTGCTTGCGGAACTGCTGCTGGTTCTGCTGGTTGAACTGGCGGTTGTTCTGCTGCTGGTTGAACTGCCGCTGATGCTTGCCGTTGCGCTGCTGGTTCTGCTGGTTCTGTCCGTGGTTGCCACGCTGCTGCCAGCCCTGCTGATTGTTGTTCTGGCCCTGCTGCGGGGCGGGACGCTGGGCAGCGGCTTCCTGCTGCTGCGGGGCGGCGGTTTCGCCCGCCGGGCGCTGTTCGGAGGCTGCCTGTTCGCCGAGGTCGCGCGTTTCCATGTTGTCATCGGGGAAATCGGGCAGGGACGCCTCGCGGTCCATATCGCGGGCAATGGGTTTCTGAACGGGCGCCGGGGGCACGTAGGCGATGCTGTCGTCGTCGGGCGGGAGGTCGACGGACGCTCCGCCCGTCTCGTTCATGCCGGCGACGACGATGTCGTTGGGACGGATCCCGCGGGGGAATTCCTGTTCGGACGAGGAATCCCCGTCCATGTCGTCGTCATCCAGGTTGAACTTGTAAGTGCGGACGACTTTCAGTCCGTCGCGGGAACTCGGCGTGAAAGAGTCGACATGCTGGACGGACGCCGGATCGTAATCGCCGTCGTCGCCGAAGTCCTGGTCTGCCGGACGTGCCGCGGCGTCGTGGGCGGCGGATTTCGAGCCGAAGACCTGCCGCGCCGGTGCGGCGGGCTTGTCCTCCGTCCCTGATTCAAACAGGGAATCCGTTTCGGCGGATGGGGCTTCCGTTTCGGTTTCCTGGCGCTTTTTCGAGGGGCGTCCGCGGCGTTTCTTCACGGGCGCTTCGGCGGATTCCCCGGCGGGGGCGGATTCGGCCGCGACGGGCTGCACCGGCTCCATCGGTTCATTCTGGACGGGGTTCACGGGTTCGGATTGCATGTTTTCCATTTCGTCGGACATCATTTTACCTTTCCTGACAAAACTGATCTATGTTATTTGAATTGAATATGTTTGCAAATAAAGCGGGTGAAAACGGGAATCAGCCGGAATTAACGGAAAAAACCGGCTTGCGGGTTCAAGTTTGTTTGTGAAAGAGTTCTGATTGCATTGAAACTGTTGGCTTTCAGGCTAAAAGCGATTTCAGGCGGTCCGTCAGCGCGAAGCACTGCTTCCGCAGATGCTCCGGGCCTCCGTTGTTGATCAGGCCGAAGTCGGCGCGGGCAAGTTTCGCGTCGGCGGACATCTGCACCGCCACCCGGGATTCGGCATCTTCGCGGCTCAGATTGCCTCGGGCCATCAGGCGCGTGATCTGCGTCTCGCGCGGCGACCAGACCGCTATTGAGTACGAATAACGGCTTTCCCAGCCGATCTCAAAGAGCAATGGCACCTCGACCAGCACCAGTTCGTCCCTGCGGACGGCGTCCCGGCCGATGAGCTCCCATATCCTCCGGTCCACCGCCGGATGGACCAGCGCGTTCAGCTTCGCGAAAGCGCCGTTCCGGTCCGCACAGGAGAAAAGCCGCCGCGAAAGCGCGGCCCTGTCGATGCGGGGACCGGATGCCACGACGCTGTCTCCCCAGAGCGTCCGCATCCCGTCCAGCAGGTCCTGTGTGGGATGATCGTACAAATCATGGCAGATCGCATCGGCGTCGTAGATATGGGAGAACCCGGATTCCAGCAGGAATTTTCCCGCCGTGGTCTTTCCGCATGCGATTCCGCCAGTCAGGGCAAGAGGTTTCAACTCTTCCGTCTCCGTGCGGTTTCTTTGTGGTTGAGCGTTTCCCGGAAAACAGCTTGTACGCCGTTGTCAGCGGCGGACGGGGTACGCGATTCCGGCAGACCGTCCGAAAGATGGCACAGGCAGATGATGCCTGCTCGAACGGGGAAAATGGCGGCGTCCGGCAGTCCGGATCGACATCGGAGTTCCGATGCGCCATAAGGAGGATGTAAATTAATCTAGCACGACAAAGCCGTTTTTTCAAGCGCAAATCAGGAAAAAATGTGAAAAACAGCCGGAAACGGCCTGGCGTCTGCCCGGCAGAGGACGATTCCGTACTTCTCCGGTATGTTTTTTGGAAATCGCCCGGAAAAAACGGCATTTTTCAGTTGATTCTTGGCGGTTCCGCGACTATATTATTAGGATGAAAAACTTCGGAAAAAAAGGCGCGGCGGCAGCCGTGCCGGAACACGGACACCAAGATGAACGAAATCGGATTTGACAACACACGCTATCTGGAGGAACAGTCCGCCGAGATCCTGCGCCGCGCGGAACGGTTCCAGAACAAACTCTACATCGAATTCGGCGGCAAACTTGCCTACGACTACCATGCCGCCCGCATCCTGCCCGGCTTCGACCCGAACGTCAAGCTCAAGCTTCTCCAAAGGCTGAAAGACAAGATCGACGTCGTGATCTGCATTTACGCCGGCGATATCGAGCGCAAGAAGATACGCGCGGACTTCGGCATCGCCTACGACGCCGACACGTTCCGCATCATGGACAACCTGCGTTCGCTCGGCATCAGCGTGAAAGCCGTCGTCGTGACCCGCTATGAGGACCACCCGGCAGTCAATAACTTCATCACCAAGCTCGAACGCCGCAACGTGGCGGTCTATAAGCACAAGACCATCAAGGGCTACCCCGCCGACGTCGACCTCATCGTGAGCGACGCCGGCTACGGCGCGAACCCGTACGTCGAAACCGACCGCCCGATCGTGATCGTGACCGGGCCCGGCCCCAGCAGCGGCAAGATGGCGACTTGCCTTTCCCAGGTCTACCACGAGCACAAGCGCGGCGTCGCCGCCGGTTATGCCAAGTTCGAGACGTTCCCCGTGTGGAACCTGCCGCTGAACCACCCAGTGAACATCGCATACGAGGCCGCCACCGCCGACATCGGCGACGTGAACATGGTCGACTCGTTCCACCTGGACGCCTACGGCACGACCGCGGTCAACTACAACCGCGACATCGAGATATTCCCCGTCGTCCGCCGCATCATGGCGCGCATCATGGGCGAGGGGAACGTGTACAAGTCCCCGACCGACATGGGCGTGAACCGCGTCGGATTCGCGATCTCGAACGATGAGGTCGTCCGCGAGGCATCCAAGCAGGAGATCATCCGCCGCTGGTTCCGCTACAGCGCCGAATACGCGATCGGCGCCACCGACCTCAATACGGTCCAGCGCGTGCAGATCATGATGGACAACCTCGGCATCAAGGGCGAGGACCGTCCCGTGGTAATCCCCGCCCGCGAGACCGCCGCGCAGGCCGCGACCATCCCCGGACACGGCAACGACGGATTCTTCTGCGGCGCAGCGCTCCAGCTGCCGGACGGACGCATGATCACCGGCAAGAACTCGCCTCTGCTCCACGCCGCGGCCGCCTGCGTGCTGAAGGCGCTGAAGGAGCTCGCCAACCTCCCGCACGAACTCGACCTGCTCTCGCCCGACGTGATCGACTCCGTGGCGCACCTGAAGAAGACGCTGAAGAATCCGCGCGTCAGCCTGGACCTGGAAGAAACGCTCATCGCGCTCGCGGTCAGCACCACTGCCAACCCCGCTGCGAAGCTGGCGCTCAACCATCTCTCCCAGCTCAACGGCTGCGAAATGCACCTCTCGCACCTGCCCGCGCAGGGTGACGCCGCCGGACTCCGCAAGCTCGGCGTCAACCTCACCAGCGACCCCAAGTTCGCCAGCCGCGACCTCTTTGTGGAATGATCCATCATGCTTGATCCCATCCAGGCCAGAAAACAGATCCTGAAATCCTGCCGCCGCGTGGTCCTGAAAGTCGGGACGCGCCTCCTCGCCGACCAGTCTGCCATCGCCCGGCTCGTCACGCAGATACACGCCCTGCGCGAATCGGGCAGGCAGGTCATCCTCGTGTCCTCCGGCGCGGTCGGAATGGGCATGCGCGCCGCAGGGCTCAAACGCCGTCCGCGCCACCTCTCCGAAGTCCAGGCGCTCGCCGCCATGGGGCAGGCCACGCTGATGTCCATGTACGAGGCGGAATGCCGCAAATACGGCTTCCGCGCCGCCCAGCTCCTCCTTACAGCCGACGATCTGCGTTCCCGCGAACGCCATCTGAACGCGGTCAACTGCATCGAGGCGCTCCTGGCGCACGACGTGCTCCCCATCATCAACGAGAACGACCCCGTGTCCGTCAGCGAGCTCAAGTTCGGCGACAACGACACGCTCGCCGCGCTCCTCGGCTCCATGATCCGCGCCGACCTCACCATCATCCTGACCACTGTGGACGGGCTCCTCGACAAGAACCCGGACGGCACGCTCGGCGACCGCATTTCCGTGGTCCATGGCGTGACCGCCCAGCTCAAGGACATCGCCACAGGCACGGACGACGCCGCGTTCTCCATCGGCGGCATGGCGTCCAAGCTCAACGCCGCGGAACTGCTGAACAGCGCGGGCGAAGCGCTCTGGATCGCGTCCGGCGAGGACGCCGACATCATCGCGCGCATCTTCGCCGCCGAGGACGTCGGCACGGTCTTCCTGCCGCAGGACGGCAGCCACAAGATGGGCTCGCGCAAACGCTGGCTCGCCTCGTTCTCCCGTCCCGCGGGCGTCATCGCCGTGGACGACGGCGCGGCGGACGCGCTCGTGAAGAAAGGCTCCAGCCTGCTTCCGTCCGGCGCTGTCTCCATTTCCGGCACGTTCAAACGTGGCGACGTGGTGAAGATCGTGCGGGCGAAGAACGGCGCGGTCCTTGCCAAAGGCATCACCAATTTCTCCTCGGACGAGGCGGCCCGGATCGCGCATCACAAGTCCGGCGACCTGACTGCCATCCTCGGCTGCGACGCCGAAGACGAACTCGTCCACCGGAACAACCTCGTCCTGCTCTGACCGTTTTCCTCTCCGCCCCGCCATGAAATTCTACATCAAGACCTACGGCTGCCAGATGAACCTGCGCGACTCGGATTCCGCCGCCGCGCTGCTCATCGAACACGGAATGGCTCCCGCCGACGGCGAGGCGGACGCCGATCTCGTGATCCTGAACACGTGCAGCGTGCGCGACCAGGCGGAACGCAAGGCGATCGGCAAACTGGGATTCCTCGGCAAGCTCAAACGCGAGCGACCGTGGATGATCTTCGGCATCATGGGCTGCATGGCGCAGAGCTGCGGCCCCGAACTCCTGAAGAAAATACGTCACCTCGATTTTGCCATCGGGACCGACCAGATCCACCGCATCCCGGAGATCGTGGAGCAGATCACGCTCAAACGCGAAAAGGCCGCCTGCTTCGACCGCGCATCCGCCGAAACGCCCGGCATCGACTCCCACCGGTTCGACGGCGCCGAATCCCCTCATTCCGCGTTCGTCTCCATCATGCGCGGATGCAGCCGCTACTGCTCCTACTGCATCGTGCCGTTCGTGCGCGGACCGGAACGCAGCCGCCCGATGGACTCCATCGTCGCCGAATGCCGCATGCTCGCCGCCCACGGCGTGCCGGAGATCTTCCTGCTGGGGCAGAACGTCTCCGCCTACGGGCTGGACAACACCGCGCCGCCGCCTGACGACGCGCCGTCCCCGTTCGGCGAACTGCTGACTGCCATCGCGGAGATCGACGGCGTGCGCCGCATCCGGTTCACCTCGCCGCATCCTGCGTACTTCACGCAGGCGCTCATCGACGTCTTCTCCCGGACGGAGAAAGTCTGCAAATACGTTCATCTGCCGCTCCAGTCCGGCTCAGACCGCGTCCTCAAGCTCATGAACCGCCCGTACGACACCGCGAAATACCTCTCCATCACCGACCGTCTGCGTCAGGCAGCCCCGTGGATGTCGTTCTCGACCGACGTGATCGTCGGGTTCCCGACCGAGACCGAGGCGGATTTCCAGGCGACGCGCGAGCTGATGGACCGCGTCGGATTCGACAACGCTTTCATCTTCAAGTACTCGCCGCGCAAGGGGACACGTTCCGCGCAGATGCCGGACGATGTGCCGCAGGAAGTCAAGGAGGAGCGCAACCAGATCCTTCTTGCCGACCTCGAACGCCGCGCCGGAGACGCCAATAAGAAGCTCGTCGGGCAGACGTTCGAGCTCCTCGTCGAGGGACCGAGCAAACGCAACTCCGCGCGCTGGAGCGGCCGCACCGACACGTTCAAGCAGGCGGTCTTCACGCCCGACCCGGCAAACCCGGTCAAAAGCGGCGATTTCGTGCATGTGAAGATCGTCCGCGCCACCCCGACGACCCTGTACGGCGAGCTCGTTCCCGCCCCCTCCAAGGCATAACCGAAAGGCTTTCCCGCATGAAACTGCTCTTCTTCTCCGATGTCCATGGCGTGCCGAGCACGCTCGAACGCCTTTTCCAGCATGCCGATGAACTCAAGCCGGACCTGATGGTCCTGCTCGGCGACGCGCTTTACCACGGCCCCCGCAACGGCGTGCCCGGCTGGTACGATCCGCAGAAGGTCGCCGAGATGCTGAACGAGCGCAAGGACCGGATCCTGGCAGTGCGCGGCAACTGCGACGCCGACGTCGACCAGTTCCTGCTCCAGTTCCCCATCATGTCCGATTTCTCCGAGATCGTCACCGATTCCGCGCGGTTCTTCGTCACCCACGGACACCTATGGAACGCCGCCCATGTGCCGCCTGTGCCGCAGGGCACGGTCCTGGCGCATGGACACACCCATATCCCGGAGATCCGTCTTCTGCCGGAGGGCGTCACGCTCTTCAATCCCGGCTCCATCTCGCTTCCCAAACGCAATTTCCCGCCGACGTTCGGGTTCTTCGACGGTGCAAACCTGACCGTCCGCCGCCTCGAAGACGGCGCAGTCTTGATCCCCTAGAATTTTGACCCGGGCTTTCACGGGCGCATATTCGCGCGCATTCCGCACAAAAAGCGGGAAAAATGGCGGAATCTCCGGGAAAAGGTCTTGATTTTTCCGCCCGGACCATTACAGTATAGTGTTAGATTGTCTTTTTCACTATATACAGCAACCGGAAAACAACCCTTCAAAACAAGGATTTCCCATCATGATGAAAAAACTCGCCTGCCTCGCCGCCTGCGTCATTTCCGCCATCGGCCTCACCGCCTGCTCCTCTTTCGAGATGGGCACGAACACCAACGACGTCAAGTTCACGACCGCCGAAGCTGAAACCCTCGGCCACGTCAACGCCGACATCTGGGGCATCTACGTGTTCGGCCTGCCCGTGATCACCGGCCATCCGGTCGATCCCGGCAAGTGCGTCGTCTTCAGCGATACGGTCGACACCAGCAACGCGGTCTCCTTCCTGACCCGCAACGCCCGGAAGAAACTCAACGCCACGGTCATCACCGACATCCAGAGCGAACGCACCACCGGCTGGCTCGTGCCCACGCTCTTCTTCTTCTATCGCGACATCCAGGTCTCCGGCACCGTCCTGAAGTAATCCGGGGATCTCACCCCGCACTTTATCCATCATGCCAGACGCGAACGGCAGCGGCAGCAAACGGCTGGAGAAAGTCCGGCGCAACATGCTCCGGATGACCTCTCCGGTCGGGTTCGGCGACGACAGCGCAAAGGGATTCGGGTCCCTTTCCGCCATCAACGTCCCGCCGTGGCTTGCCCGTGCCGACGCGGCATACGACCGGGCGGTCCGCCTGCTTCAGGATTCCGTGCCGCCCGGGAGTTCCGGCGAAGCGCCCGGCGCCCGCCTCGGATTCTGGCGCGGTGTCCGTTCGATCCTGCAGGAGTCCGAGGAGAACCTCGCCTCCATCCGGCACGTGTTCGAGCAGGCGGAGGAGATACCGCTGGACGTGACCGTCTATCTGGCGTTCGTCCGTTTCCTGATCCGTCTCGTCACGCAGATGGAGATGGCCGCCAGGTCCGGCGTCGAGCTTGCCGAGGACGCCCGTTCTTTCCCGTCGCCGCTTTTCCCGGAGCAGTTCCAGGATACGCTTGCGGCGGCAGGCGCGATCTTCCCGGCGTCCGAGGAGCGAATCCGTAAATTCGCGCTCGAAAGCGTGAAAATCGCATCGCCCGCGGTCGACAAGATCCGCGCGGATTGCCAGGCAGCCCTGCCGAAAGTCGCGAAAGAACGCTATGCGCGCGCATTCGATGCTTTCACCGAGCATTTTTCCCATATGGGCGAGGAGAAGCCGGCATGACGATGAAGACGGAAGAACCTCCGCAGGAAGAATCCTCGACTTTCGTACGCCCCAAGAAGAAGACCGACTGGCGGGTGGTCGCCATCCGCGGCGGCATCATCGCGGCCGTCACGGTCCTGGTCTGCCTTTTCATCCTGCGCCCGATGGTCATCAGCGGAAAAAGCATGGCGCCGACCTATTCCGGCCACGGGTTCACGTTCGCTTTTCTCCCTTATTTCAAAATGTACGACCCGCAGCGCAAGCAGATCGTCGTGCTCAAGCACGCCGGGTTCAACACATTTCTCCTCAAACGCATCATCGCGTTCCCCGGCGAGACGGTCGAGTTCCGCAATGGCGTGGTTTATGTGAACGGCAGGGAGCTGGATGAACCGTATGTGGAATATCCCTGCGACTGGAATCTCGCCCTGTGCGAGGTCCCGCATGGCAAGATCTTTGTCCTCGGCGACAACCGGTCCATGCCCATCAGAAACCACATGGGCGGCATGATCGACCAGAGCCGCCTGGCGGGCGTTCCGATCTGGTAAGCGGGCATCCGGATGTCGGCAATTCACTTCAACAGGACGAAATGGATCGCGCTGGCGGCGCTCATCCTGGTCACGGTGGCGGCAGTCTGGTTCTTCTATTTCCGCAAGGACGACGCGACAGCCGTGCGGGCGCGTCTCCGCGAAGCCGTCGCGTTCGCCGAGAAACAGCCCAAGGGCTCCGGTTTCAATTTGCAGGGAGCGGGCGCGGCGCATTCCGTGGGCGACTTCTTCACCATGGAAACCGACATCGAGATCTCCGGGCGTTCGCAGGGGCAGACCTACACCATGTCCGCGGAGACGCGTGCCCAGGTCATTTCCTCGTATTTCATGATGCGCCCCCTGCTCACGTCGCTGTCGGTCAGCCTCGCTGAGATCGATGTGTCGTTCCACGATGCGGACCACAACGCGGCGACGGTTACATGTTCGGCGATGGCGACCGGGACCACGCAGAACGCCGATTTCTTCCGCGAGGGGCGTATCATCACAGCGGAGATGGTCCGGGAGAACGACGGCGAATGGCGGTTCAAATCCCTCCGTGCCGACCCGGTCATCAGCTTCGATTGAACCCTGTATTCCTGTCCTGAAAAAGGAGCATTTCCCAATATGATTTACGCAGTCATCGGCGGCATCATCGGATTCATCCTCGGCGCGTTCGCCCTTTTCCTTTGGGGGAGGGCGAAGTCCCGCACGGACGCCGCCCGCATCGCCGAACTGGAAACGCGCGCAGCATCGCTGGACCAGGCGGTCGCGGACAAGGTCCGCGCGGAAAGCGCGTTCGACCAGTTCCGGCAGTCCTCGCAGCGGGAACTCGATCTCGCGAAGCAGGCCGCCGCAGACAAGGCGAAAGCGGAAGCCGCCGCCCATGAAGCCGAACTGGCAGCCGTCCGCAGGCAGTCCGCCGCCGAACTTGACGCGGAAAAACGCCGGGCGCAATCCGAACTCGAAGCCGAGCGGAACAAGGCGGCCGCCGTGCTTGACGCGGAAAAACGCCGGGCGCAATCCGAGCTCGACGCCGTGCGCGAGGCGCAGGCACAGCTCGAAAAGGTCACGAAAGAGCGCACGGAACATCTCCGCCAGGAATTCAAGGCCCTCAGCGAGACCATCCTGAAAGAGCGCGCCGAATCCATGCAGAGCGCCAACAGGGAACAGCTCTCCGCCATCCTCGCTCCGTTCCGCGAACAGCTCTCCCTTTACAAAAAGACCATGGACGACGTCCGCGAAAACGGCGTCAAGCTCAATGAATCCCTCAAGCACCAGTACGAATCCATGGTCAGGATGACCGAGAAGATCGGCACGGACGCGAACAACCTGGCGAACGCCCTGAAAGGGCAGAGCAAGACGCAGGGCGACTGGGGTGAGATGATCCTTGAGACGATCCTCCGCAATTCCGGCCTCGTGAAAGGCGTCCACTACCGCACGCAGGACACCATCCGCGACGAAAGCGGCAAGGTCGTCAAGAGCGCGTCCGACCACATCATGCGCCCCGACGTCATCGTGAATTACCCGGACGGGAAAGCCGTCATCATCGACAGCAAAGTCAGCCTCACCGCCTACACGGATTATGTCGGGACCGACGATCCGCAGAAGCGAGAGGACGCCCTGCAGCGGCACATCCGCAGCGTCCAGGCACACGTCGACGAGCTCGTCAAAAAGGATTATTCCGCCTATCTCAGGAAAGGCGATTCCGTCGACTTCGTGGTCATGTTCATCCCGAACGACCCATCGTACCAGGCCGCGCTCCAGGGCGATTCCGGCCTCTGGAACCGCGCGTTCGAGAAGCGCATCCTGATCGTGAACCCGTTCAATCTGATGACGCTCCTGTACATCATCAAGGTGGCTTGGAACCGCATGGCGCAGGAACGCAACCAGCAGGAGATCGTGAGGACGGCGGAGAACCTCCTCGCCCGCGTCCAGCGTTTCTTCAGCGCATTCGACGACGTCGGCAAGCAGCTCGAGCTCACCGGAAAGAAATACGATGCCGCCGTGAAGGCGTTCAGCGGACGGCAGGGGCTGATCGGGTCCGCCGAAAAACTGAAAGCGCTCGGTGTCCCGGCAAAGAAAGACCAGAAATTCCCCGAACGCTTCACCGCGCCCGAATTCTCCGCCTCGCCGCTGGAGATCCGGCTCATCGGAGAGGACGGGGACGCATCCGGCGCCGGGACGGAATCGGGAACAGATGACGCTTCCGCGCTGTCAGATGAACTTGATCTGGACATCCCCGGCGAAAATGCCGGAGATGCGAACGATCCAACCGACGCCATATCATAACAAGGGTGAGTCCGCATGAAACTCTTTTCCGCTCTTTTCGCTTTCCTCGCATTCACAACCGTTCTGTTCAGCGCGCCGCCCGTCACGGAGGATTCCTGGACGCTGACCGGACTCCGCGGCGACCTGGCGCTCACGCTTGAGCTGCCCGACGACGCCCACGCCTACGAAGCGACTACAGGCCCGGTCCTGCCGGACGGCGTCAAGGCGATTTCCGCCCCCGAGCCCAAAAAGGAAACCGACGCGCTCACGGGCGAACCGGAATCGTTCTACGTCGGTCCCGGCATCGTGACGTGGATCCTGCCGCTCTCCGCCGCGCCCGACGGGAAACTCAAGGTCAAATGGCAGGTCTGCGTCGGCGAAATGTGCTACCCGCCCGGCTCCGCCGAATTCGCGGTCCCATGGGCGACGGAGCAGCAGCCGGGAACGGCGGATAAAACAGGAGAAAACAAGATCGAAAACGAGGGGGGAAACGCGGGCTCGGTTGAGGTCCTGCCCTTTGTGCTTGTGCGTTCCGCGGACGGCTACCTCTCCGCCGACAAGTTCCTCGGATTCCTTTCCGGCGACGACTCCAAATACGCCGCGTTTACGTTCGCGGGAAAAGGCTTTCTGATGATGCTTCTGCTGGCGGTTCTCGGCGGCGTGATGCTGAACCTCACCCCATGCGTGCTGCCGCTGATCCCGGTCAACCTGGCGATGATCGGCGCGGGCAAGGCGTCGTCCGACGGCAAGTTCGCGCGCGTCTGGCACGGCGTGGCGTACGGCGCGGGCATCATGATCACATACGGGCTGCTCGGAGTGGTCTCCGTGATGATGGGCACCGCGTTCGGCGGCATCGACTCCAGCTGGATCTTCAACGCGGCGGTCGCCGTGATCTTCATCGTGCTTGCGCTCGCGATGTTCGACCTCTTTTCCATCGACTTCTCTTCGCTCGGGTCGTCCATCCGCCTGCCTCAGTCCGCGCATTTCGGGGGCATCTTCCTGATGGGCGCGCTGTCGGCGATCCTCGCCGGAGCCTGCGTCGCCCCGGTCCTGGCCGCCGCGCTCGTCCAGGCAGCGAAAATGGTCGCGCACGGCGATTATTACGGCCTTGCCCTGCCGTTCGCACTCGGGTTCGGCATGGCGCTGCCATGGCCGGTCGCCGCCGCCGGATTCGGGCTCTTCCCGAAGCCCGGACGCTGGATGGTGCGCGTGAAACAGCTCCTCGGCGTGTTCATCCTCGGACTCGCCGCGTATTACGGATGGATCGCCTGGTCGCTCTTCGCCGACGGACGCGCCGAGGCGGCGGGCATGGCTTCCGCACAGGAGACGTCCGGCGCCGCGGCGGAGATCAACGCCGCGCTGAAGCAATCCGCCGAAACGGGGCGTCCCGTGCTCCTCGACTTCACCGCCGCCTGGTGCAAGAACTGCAAGGCAATGGAGCTGACCACGTTCGAGGAACCGGACGTGAAAGCCGCCATGGACGGCATGATCTTCGTGAAAGTCCATGCCGACAAGCCGTCCGCGCCGGAGACAGCCGCGCTCATGAAACTCTTCGAGGTCCCCGGCCTCCCCGCCTACCGCATCATCCGTCCGGACGGAAAATAACTCTCTCCCGGCGGTTTCCCGGGCAGGGGGGAGCTGAAAACAGGGGGATCGCCTGCGATGCGCAAAAAAGCGTTTCATGCTTGAAAAACGCCCAAAGTCTGCTATAGTAACGTGTAAACGTTCGTACAGTTCAACGCAATCAACCTTAGTCCGGTCCGTGGGACAGGACACCAAGAATGGAGAGAAACGATGGCACAGCAGAGAAAACCGCTCATCACCCACATCTTCACCGCGGACCCCTCCGCGCATGTCTTCAACGACAAGCTCTACATCTATCCGTCCCACGACATCCCGCACGACGGCGAGGACAACGACAACGGCGACGAATACCAGATGGAGGATTACCACGTCTTCCGCATGGACGACGAGACCAGCGATCCCGTCGACTGCGGACTGGCGCTGTCGCAGTACGATGTGCCGTGGGTCAGCACGCAGATGTGGGCGCCCGACGCCGTCTTCAAGAACGACACCTACTACCTCGTTTTCCCCGCCCGCGACAAGGACGGCAATTTCCGCCTCGGCATCGCCACCAGCAAGGTCCCGGAAGGCCCGTTCAAGCCCGAGCCGGAATGCATCAAGGGCAGCTTCAGCATCGACCCCTGCGCGTTCATGGACGACGACGGCAAGGTCTACATGAGCTTCGGCGGACTCTGGGGCGGCCAGCTCGAAAAGTACCGCACCGGCAAATTCGACCCGAACGGCACGGAGCCGGCAAAGAATGAAAATGCCGTCTGCCCGAAGATCGCACTCATGAAGGACAATATGCTGGAGTTCGCCGAGACGCCCAGGGACATCGTCATCCTCGATGAAAACGGCGAACCGCTCAAGGCAGGCGACGAGGACCGCCGCTACTTCGAGGATCCCTGGATGTTCAAGCGCAACGGCAAATACTATTTCTCCTACTCCACGGGGACGACCCACTACATCGTCTACGGCGTGGCGGACAATCCGTATGGGCCGTTCACGTACCAGGGCCGCATCATGGAGCCCGTGCTCGGCTGGACGACGCACCACTCCATCCTGGAGTATCACGGCAAATGGTATCTCTTCTACCACGACTGCGAGCTCTCGAACGGGATCAACCACCGCAGAAACGTGAAGTTCACCGAGCTCAATTTCGACGCGGACGGGAAGATCGAGACGATATTCCCCTACAAATGACGCGGACCGCGTTCGCGGATCCCGTTTTGTGAGCGGGGCAGGGCGGGTTTGTTCGGACCTCATTCATTGCATCTGTTCCGGACACAAGTCAGGCAGGATGCAAGCCGAACATGGCTTGCGCCCTGCCTGTTTTTTCTGGCCTGAACAGGAGCCTCGTCGCGTCTGAAATGAGGAGGTGCGGCGCTACCGTTTCCGGTTGCGGAGGATGATGGCGAGGATCAGGATGCCCCAGAATACGAAGAAGACGACCGAGGCGACGAACACCGGGACCCAGCCGATGGTGAAGACAAGCGTCAAAGCCAGCGCCGTCACCATGCCGCCGCCCATGAACGGTTCGTGGAGCAGCTGCTTGTAGCCGAACGCGGCGGTCGCCTCCGTCTTGTTCTCCGGGTCCACGGTGCGTAGCAGCAGGAGCCCGGTCGCGGTCACGCCGAGCGACTGCCCGAAATCGGCGATGGCGCGTTCGAACCACGCATCGCGGAAGAGCCGCGGCGCCACGAACAGCACCATCAGCACCGACAGCAGCGCGCCCGAACCGATCAGGATGAGCAGCGGCAGCCAGTTCTGCACTACCACCTCGATGCGGATCGTGGCGATGGCGGAGACCACCAGGAAATCCAGTGAAGCGCCGGAGATGCGCTTCATCTGGTCGCCGTCGATCAGGGGGGCGATGCGGAGCCGTTGAAACGTATTTTGGATGATGAGGCCGCCGATCATGCACAGCGGGAAGAGCGGGAAACCGGAGAAAATGCGGATGGACGCATCAGGGAAGAGCGCCGTTTCCGCGTACCGGAAGCTGAAGAGGATCGCGTAGCCGATTGCCACGGCGAACCCGATCAGTGCGCAGTGCCACGCCAGCGAGTCGATGGAATCGCACAGTACCGTCTGCCGTCCGGCGGGCGGCTGTTCCCTGCGGCGGTAAATGCCTTTCAGGTGGAGCCGGTCCATCTCCTCCAGCGGCATGTAGTCCTTGACATAGCCCCGGCGGTTTGCCCAGTTGACCAGGACCATGCCGATGATGATCGCGATGATCATGCCGACGGTCGCCACGGTATAGCCCAGCGCGATGCCGTCGCTCCATTTGTATTCCTCGAAGACTGATGCCATGCCGCCCACCGTGCCGTGTCCGCCCTCGAACCCGATCTCCAGCAGATTGCCGAAAGCCGGCGAAAGGCTGAAGAGCGGCATCAGGACGAATCCGGTGAGCCCCAGCCCCAGGACGTATTGCCCCCAGGCGATGAACTGCCCGAAACAGAGCTGCGGGAACGCGACCGCGATCATCCTGGAAATCTTCGGCGCGCTCACGCCGAGAAAGAGCCCCGCAAAGACCACGTTGATGAGAAATCCCGGCAGCTTGCCGATGGCGGCGAAGACCTCGGCGGGAATGAGCCCGGGAATGCATTTGAAAGCGACGAGGGCGACGGCGCCGCCGATGATGGAACTCGGGAGATAGAGTTTCTGCAGGAGCGGGATGAAGACACGCAGGATCTTTCCCAGGACCAGGAACAGCGACAGCGTGCAGAAAACCAGTACGGCGGTCATAAGGCAACTATCTCCCGAGGCGGTACTTTTACTGAACCGGTTCCTTGATGCCTTCCACGGTCTGCGTCATCGGCTTGATCGTGCCGTCTTCGTTGAAGAAGATCTCGTCGACGCAGACGGAACGGCGCAGCCCCTGTCCTTTCTGTCCGTCGCGGTCAAGCGTGCCGTTGTGGTAGAAGAGGAACGTGCGGCCCTTGAAGTCGATCACGCCGGGATGGATGGTGAAGCTGTTTTTTGCCGCTCCGGTGACCTGTCCGCGGAATGTCCACGGTCCCCGGAGGTCCTTTGCTGTGGAGTAGTAGATGACCTCGCCGCCGCGTCCCATGCCGGGGTAGATGTTGTAGTAAAGGCCGTTGCGCTTGTAGAGCCAGGGCCCCTCGGTGTAGCTTTGGAGATTGTTGTCGGTGATCTCGCCGTCAAGCTCGACCATGTTGTCTTTCAGCTTCGCGACGTAGTTGTTCGTATGTCCCCAGGAGAGCCACGCCGTGCCGTCGTCGTCGATCAGCACGGTCGGATCGATGTCGTTCCAGCCGGCGCGGCCGCTGGTCAGGTTGTCGACTACCACCGGCTTTTCGACCGGCTTGAACGGGCCGACGGGGGAATCCGCGACCGCGACGCCGATGGAGTTGCCGCCGTTCTTGTCGTCGCGGAACGTGCAGTACCAGTAGAACTTCCCGTCCTTTTCGGCGACCTGCGAAGCCCATGCCGTCCCCTTGATGCCGTTCGGGAAGTCTTCCGGCCTCAGCAGGACGCCATGGCTCCGCCAGTGAACGAGGTCCGAGGAGGAATAGCAGCGCCAGTCGGCGATGTTGTAGTTGCCGGGGAGGCCGTTCTGCTCGCCGTCCCGGTAGATGTCTTCGCCCGTATACACGTACACGCGGTCGCCGACGACCAGCGGCGCGGGATCCGCGGTCCAGGCGTCCGTGAAGATCGGGTTGCCGTTTGGTTCCAGATCCGTGCCGGGATAGACCTTGCCGGCGGACGACTGGCAGGCGGCGGCGAGCAGGGCGAGAGTGACGGCTGAACAGGCGAGGAAGAGTTTGGATTTCATGGCTTCTCCTGTAAAAAAAAGGTTGAAAATGAACGGAAACCGAAAATGGGACCGGGCGCTTGTTCCGTTTCGCCGATGAAACGGAAAACAACCGGACGGGTTTTTGTTTTGAGGTGAAATGATGAGATTTTTTTACGACACAATACAATAACCCTTTGAAACCATTTGTCAAGCCTGACACAGGATAAATGTCCGAAATCAAAACCCATAACCGAGCCTTTGCGATGCGAAAGCAATTGAGGCTGTCTCCGAAGCTGTGCCAGCGATTTGCTGGAATGCGCCTGAAATGGGAGGGAGATCGCACGGATGCCTGTTCCGCTTCGATCGCCGTGGCGCAAGGAGCGGAAATGAGGCGTATTCACGCATTCACGGTATGCAAGAATGCCGCCGGGGAACCAACCGTTGTTTTTTATGGGGCGCCGCTGGTTTTTTCGCAAAAAAAGGGCTTTTCGACTTGCATTCCCCGAACATGCGTGGTATATTATGTTTCATTCAAATTCGCGGAGAGATGGCCGAGTGGTCGAAGGCGCAGCATTGGAAATGCTGTATAGGGGCAACTCTATCGTGGGTTCAAATCCCACTCTCTCCGCCATTTTTATGCTCAAAAACGGGGGTTTTGCCCCATTTTTGCCCCATATTTTTCCAAAAAGCATCATCCGAGTGGCACAGTCTGTCTTGGCACCGAAAGAAGGAAAGGTCGGTCGTCATGGTCAGCCTGCAGAACAAAAGAAAGTACAAACGTATGTCCACATTGCAGGGAAAGCTTCGGAGACGAAGTAAAGGCGGTCAGTTCTCGTACCGCCTGATTATTGCGTCTGGATTGCGGAAGGAGTTCGCCCTCGGAACTACCGACCCGAAAGTCGCATGTCAGAAGGCCGAAGAGCTTGATTCTATCTGGCTTGCCCCTACGCCGGACGTCGCACTAGCTCAAATGAACGCGATTCGAGGCTTCTCTCGCTCGTCCATGAAGCTTCCTTTTGCGGAAACAATGCGAACGTTCCGCAAGGGACTTCTGCACCGCAGCAGAACAAAGCCGCCTACAGTAAGAGAAACGGCACGACCACGGATGCACCCGCAAGCCCGAAGCAGGTCAAATATCTCCTCGACCTCGCACGACAGTACGGAGTCTCCCCCGATCAGATCAAAGCCAAGTTCAACGTCCCCTCGGTCGAAAGCCTTACCAAAACGCAGTGCAGCCGTGCAATCGACGAGCTCAGCGGAAAGGCGGCGTGACCATGGAACGCGAAATTGAAACTGTCCGGGAGAAGCCGCACTGGTCGTACAGCGCGTTGCAGACATACCTCACATGTCCGATGCGGTATTACTTCCGTTACATCGAACACGCCGAAGTCGAGCGTACCCCCATCAGCATCCCGTTCGGTCGCGCTTTCCATCTCGTGCTCAGTGAACGCGCCCTTAAAGGAACGTCCTACACCATCGTGGACGCGAAGGAAGATTTTGCCGTGTACTTCCGAGGTGAAACTGAGGTCTGCGAGAACCTGACGTATAAACAGGACGAGGACTACTTGTTTTGGGATAAACGAGGTTGCGACATGCTCGAAATGGCACTTGCCGAATGGCCGGACGACTATACGGTCAAAACGGTAGCAGAATCATTCAGCGTGAACGTGCCGGGTCTCTCGAAACCGCTGGTCGGTGAATTCGACCTCGTTACTGTGGACGGTGGAGACGAAACCATCTGCGACTGGAAAACGGCTTCAACGAACTGGCCGAAGGGAAAAGCAGACCGTGACCTTCAGGCGACAACATTCTGTTACGCGTTTCAGCAGAAATACGGTATCAATCCGCTGTTCCGCTTCGACGTATATACCAAGGCCAAAACGCCTGCTCACCATCAGTTTTACACGCTCAGATCGAGCGACGATTTCGAGCGTTTCGTTTACCTTGCAGGACAAATTGAGAAAGCCGTCAACAATGGCCTCTTCATCCCGATTGAATCCTGCATGAACTGCACCGAGTGCGCTTACGGTAGCCGTTGTAGAGCGGTTCATAGAAAGGTTGCGTGACGTATGGGACTGATTATGCAAGAAGGCAAGTTCGTCAGTCGCGATGAAGTCGCACGTGTCGATACGCCCAATTCAACCGACACCTGGCGTCCTGTTCCGCACATCGACGTGATCGAGGCTGTAACCGAGGTTGTCCGAGCTCACGATTGGGACATTGAAGGCGAGAAGTTCGGCCTTGCTCGTGAGGGACAGAAGATGTTCGGCGTGATGGAGATTTCACGATCATCTTCGCCTGAGTGGCATCGCTGCATCGGCATCCGCAACAGCCACGACAAATCTTTTGCTGTGGGGCTGTCTGCGGGCATCGTCGTCTGCGTTTGCACGAACATGGCATTCGGCGGCACGACCGTGATTAAACGTCGCCATACGAACTATGAAGATAGTCAAAAACTTGTTGAACACATAAAAAATGCTGTCAACAACAAGGAGGTAGGATTGATTGTCATAGACAAGTTGACAGCTTTGTCAAAAGAATGTTATGCAGATGCAATCCAGGACTATTCACAAAAGCTTTTAGCGTCTTTCCCTGATGTTGCTATTCTTTGGATTCATCATTCAAATGAAGAAAACAAACCATCTGGGGGTAATTCAGTTACAGGTGTTCCTACCTTTCTTATTAGTATTGATCATGACGCCAAAGATGGAAAGAATCTTCACTTGAAATTAGATGGAAATCAATTGTATTTGGATGAAGAGAAAGACGTTACCATTTGCATCCAAAAAAACACTTTTACGCTTGTTTCTCCAACGCGTAGTGAAGACGAAATGAAAGAACTAGTTCTTGAGGCGTATTCAAACAAGAATGGGGCATTCCGTATGAACCAAAATGATGCAGCCAAATTGCTTGGTTATTCAGATGCCAGCGCATTCCGAAAGAAGGATTCTGCTATCAAGACAACGAGCAGGAAGAAGACAAGAACAGCAGGCAAGAAATAAGAAAAGCCTCACAAGTTTTTAGGAGCTTTATTTGATTTCTTAATCTTTGGGGCAGGACATCCGCGGCATCGCGGTGTACTGCGAATGGGAAATGAACGAAACGAAATGGCGTGAATGGCGCAGAATGATACCGGGCTGCATTAACGATTAGTCCTTTCCTCCTGCCCGGCAGGCTCCGGGCACGTACCAGTAGGGAGGCTGTTCGCCGTTCAGGAAGTAGATGAACCACGTTTCACAGGCGAAGAGGTAAAGATATTCAGCCTCAATTTCAGTCCTTCCATAAGCTACATATTCATTCAAGCTGTACAGAACAAATGGGGGGCTTTCGGGTCTTCCATGGTCGCGATGGAAGGCAACAGCAACATCCGGCTGCGGGGTATGGACAGAATGAGGCTTGCTAAAATCAGGTGTAAGCTCGGATCCGAGAACGAACAAATCTCCAAGCTCTATAAGTTCCCAAACCTGATCCTGGGTAGTGTTTTTTTGGACTTTTTCATGGAAAGCTGCGGGATTGTGGTAAACGGGGATGATAATATAAACTCTTTTGGGGAAAAGCACGCCGACTTGAAAAAAAAAGAAAATGAAGTACATTATTAGGAACATGCAATCCGTTTCCTCAAAACTGGAAAACCATCTATGCCGGAAAAACAGAGTCAGCCATCCGAAACAACGGAGACCCCGCCCAGCCTCGTACAGGAGACCTGTACATCCGGGGGCGATGCGTTCTCTGTGCCGGAAGGAAAGGGCACATCGGCCGAACGGGATCCCGATCCCGCGTCCTTTCCGCGATCCAAGTTCAAAAAAATGCTGGCTGCATTGAACGCATTCCTTCATTCCCTGGATGAGGAAGAAGAGCCGGAACCGCCTCCGCCACCGGAAAAACCGTTGAAAGAATCCATACAGGATTTTATCGAACGCTGGCGTGACCGGGAGAAACGCAAAGTGATGCTGAAAGAGTTCGGCGAATGGTCCGGATTCATGTTCATCCGCGGCACGGTGTTTTTCGTTCTGTTCGCACTGACGCTCTGGGGAACGATCTGGGCGTTGGATTTCAGCGAAAAATACCGCATCAAGTTTTACCCGCCGGACGAAGTCGTGGACTATCTTACGGCGGAACACGGGAATCTGGAGGAGGAGGTCTTTCGCATGACCCCGCTGGTCGGCAGGAACGACAACATCCCGTTCGATCGCTTCGACGAAAAGCTCATCGAGACCGTAAAACCGATTCGGATCTACAGCGACGAATTCGGCATCTACTTTATGACCAGCAAGGGATGGTACAACGGCGAACACGGCATATTCATCGCGAAAGACGAGGAGAAGATGCCGCCGGATATCAACTGGGGCCTGATCGTGGGGCGGGTCTACACATATGCGAACTATGATTGAAAGAACGGAACCGATCGTAAAAATGAACAGGACAGAACCGAGGACAAAATGACGAACGATCTTTACAACCAGCTTGTGAACCGGGAAACGAAACTGTCTCTGATCGGCCTGGGGTACGTCGGCCTGCCGATCGCGGTCGCGTTCGCCAAAAAAACCGATGTCATCGGATTTGACCTCAATTCGAACAAGATCGCGCTCTACAAACAGGGAATCGACCCGACACATGAGGAGGGCAACGATTCGATCCGCCGGACGACCGTGGACTTCACATCCGACGCCGCGCGGCTCCGCGAGGCGAAATTCCACATCGTTGCCGTCCCGACCCCGGTCAACCCCGACCATACGCCCGACCTGGAACCGCTGAAAAGCGCTTCGCACCTGCTCGGACTCCATCTGACACCCGGTTCGGTTGTGGTCTTCGAGTCCACCGTGTATCCGGGCGTGACGGAAGATATCTGCGCGCCCATCCTCGAACAGGAATCCGGGCTGGTTTGCGGTCGGGATTTCAAGGTCGGCTACAGCCCGGAGCGCATCAATCCCGGCGACAGGGAACACCGTCTGGCGAAGATCAAGAAGGTCGTGTCGGGCATGGATGCGGAAACACTTGACTGCGTGGCCCGTGTATACGAACTGGTCGTGGAGGCCGGAGTCCATCGCGCGGAGAGCATCCGCATCGCCGAGGCGGCAAAAGTCATCGAAAACTGCCAGCGGGATATCAACATCGCGTTCATGAACGAGCTTTCGATCATTTTCAACCGGATGGGGATCGACACGAAATCTGTCCTGGATGTCGCCGGAACCAAGTGGAATTTCCTCAAATTCCAACCTGGGCTCGTGGGCGGACACTGCATCGGCGTCGATCCGTACTACCTGACGTACAAGGCGGAAATGCTGGGCTACCACAGCCAGATCATCCTCGCCGGACGCCGCATCAACGACTATATGGGAAAATACGTGGCGGAAAACTGCGTGAAGCTCCTCATCGCCGCGGGAAAAAACGTGAAAGGCGCACGCGTCGCGATCTTCGGCTTCACATTCAAGGACAACTGTCCGGACACGCGAAATACGAGAGTCATCGACATCGTGCACGAGCTTCGGGAATACGGCATCGACCCTGTTGTCGCCGATCCGATGGCGGACGCCGCCGAGGCAAAACGGCTGTATGGAATCGAATTCGTCGATCTGGATGATATCCGAAACATGGATGCCGTCATCCTCGCCGTTGCGCACGACGTGTTCAAAGCTTTCGATCCCGCCGGAATGAACCGCTATTTTGCCCCGGGCGGAAAAGTCATCCTCGATGTCAAGGGTATTTTCAATCGACGCGATTTCGAGGAGGCGGGGTACGTCTACTGGCGGCTCTGAACCGATCCGCAGACGAATCAGGAGGTAGGAAGATGGGTTATCGGAACATATCATTTTCCCGGGATACCGTATTTCTCGTCACGGGCGGTGCGGGCTTCATCGGTTCGAATCTCTGTGAAGCCGTCCTGAAGCTCGGCTGCCGGGTGCGCTGCTTCGACGATCTTTCCACAGGAAAGCAATCCAACGTCGACCTGTTCGCGGGGAATCCCGCCTACGAGTTCATCCGGGGAGACATAAAGGACTTCGACGCCTGCATGTCCGCCTGCGAAGGCGTGGATTACGTACTGCATCAGGCCGCCTGGGGATCCGTGCCGCGAAGCCTTGAAATGCCTCTTTTCTACTGCGCGAACAACGTCTCCGGCACATTGAATATGCTGGAGGCCGCCCGTCGCTGCAAGGTCAAGAAGTTTGTCTATGCATCAAGCTCGTCTGTCTACGGGGATGCCCGTACTCTCCCCCAGAAAGAAGGCGCAGAAGGTAATCCGCTGAGTCCGTATGCCGTTTCCAAGCGCGCGAACGAGGACTGGGCAAGGCAGTACGCCAGGCATTACGGCCTCGAAACGATTGGCCTGCGGTATTTCAACGTGTTCGGACGAAGACAGAATCCGGAAGGGGCCTATGCCGCTGTGATTCCGAAATTCATTCGGCAGCTGCTTCGGGATGAACGCCCAATCATTCATGGCGACGGGCTCCAGAGCCGTGATTTCACCTATGTGGAGAACGTGATCGAAGCCAACCTGAGAGCCTGCCTCGCCGGGGAAAACGCATCGGGACAGGTCTGCAACATTGCATATGGTAAACCCAACACCCTACTGGATGTCTACCATATGATCACAGACTTGCTCGGCGTGAACACGGAGCCCGTTTTCGGCCCGGCGCGTCCGGGCGATATCAGGCACAGCTGTGCCGACATCAGCCGTGCAAAGGAACTCCTCGGCTACGATCCGGATTGGAGTTTTGAACGCGGCATCAAAGCCGCAATCGACTGGTACCGGGATGATCTGCGCTGACATTTGAAGCCGGCGCCGCCGGAAAATGGTCCGCTTCTCCAAAAAACAATAATGGCCGGCCGATTTTTGCTCTGCTCCTCTTGCCTGCGGCCGTTAAATCCCGGGCGTCGCGTCGCTTTCGCTTCCTGGCCACACGACATGCGGATCAATATACCATGACACCTTTATCACGAACGATCCTGCAGGATCAAACTCGGGTTATAACAAACAAGGATCGCTTTTTCATGGTCGGAGTCGGGAAATGGTTTGTGACATCCGGTTCAGCAACCATAAAAATCGCGGTACCACTTCACGAACTTTTCGACACCTTCCTCAATGCCGACTTTCGGACTGTAGCCGAAATCCCTCTCCAGAGCAGATGTGTCCGCCCAGGTCGTCACAACATCGCCTTTCTGCATCTCCTTCATGTTCAGGATGGCCTTCTTGCCCGTGACCTTTTCGATGGCGCGGATGAAGTCGAGCAGCTGGACCGGGCTGCCGTGACCGATGTTGTAAAGGCGGTATTCGGACTTTTCAGGCGCTTTTGTGACAATGCGCTTCACACCCTCCACGATATCATCGATGTACGTGAAGTCGCGGGAAAGATTGCCGTGGTTGTAGACGTCGATGGGCTTTCCCTCCAGGATGGCCTTCGTGAACTTGAACATGGCCATATCGACGCGTCCCCAAGGACCGTAGACCGTGAAGAAACGCAGTCCTGTCGTGGAGAAATGATAAAGATGTCCATAGCAGTATGCCATCAGCTCATCGCTCTTCTTGGTCGCGGCATACAGGCTGATAGGTTCGTTCACCGGATCGTCGGTGGTGAACGGCACCTGCTTCGTGTTGCCGTACACGCTCGAACTTGAGGCGTAGACAAGGTGCGGGATGTCGTAATGGCGGCAGCACTCCAGCACGTTCAGGAACGCTATGATGTTGGAATCGATGTAGGCGTACGGATTTTCGATGCTGTAGCGGACGCCCGGCTGGGCCGCCAGATGGCAGACGGCATCGAACTTCTCGTTGGCGAAAAGCTTCTGGAACTCGTCGCGGTCGGCGATATCGATTTTCGCGAAACGACCGCCCTGCGAACTTTCGATGACCTGGTCCAGCAGGATCTCATCAATATCGAATCCGCTCATTCTAAGCCGCGCGAGCTTCAGTCGCACATCATTGTAGGAGTTGAGATTGTCGACACCCAGGACATCATGTCCGGCCGCCCGCAACGCCAGAAACGTATGAAAACCAATAAAACCGGCGGTTCCTGTTACAAGTATTTTCATTTAAGACCTCATCTTCTTTCGTTGTTGTCGCGTGATTCACGTTTACCGAACGATTTCCGGCTTGATGACCTCAACATCGTATTTCTTCAGTTCGAGGCGCATGTCGTCGAACGTGTCTTCCCTGTAGGTGCCTATGATGGCGCCTCCGGAACCGGTGAACTTGGCGGATGCTCCGAACTGTCGGGCGATCTGCACCATTCTGCGGTTCTTCTCGCTCACGGAGGAACCGCACACCTCGCAGCGCAGGTCGAAATTGCGGTCGAGCAACGCGGGCAGGAGCTCGTACTGATGCGAGGCGAGTGCATCGCGGACCTTATCGGTCAGCGCGGCCCATTCGCGGACGGCGGCGTGGACTTCCGGGACTCCCGCCTCGTAGTCGAGCGCGAGGCGGCTGTGGAGGATTTCGGAGCCTTCCGCGAGGTCGGTACGGTAGGCGATGAAGAGCGGGAGGTCGTCCGGGATTTCGATCGGCTCGTAGATGCCGTATCCGAACTTCTCCATGTGCGCCTTGTTGAAGTCCATATAAACCGGCGTCTCGTAGACCTGCGCTACGCGGTCCTGAAGCCCCGCCTTGATGCCAAGTTCGTCGAGCTCGACGGACAGCACGAGATTCGCAAGGACCGGTTTCGGAATATCGATTTGGAAGAAACGGATCATGGCGCGCATGGTGGCTGTGATGATGGCCGAGGACCCCGCCATGCCGAGGCGGTTCGGAATGTCGGACTGGTACCGCAACGTGAAATTATCGCCGCTGAGCGCGATGTGTTCCTGCATGCAGTAGGTGTAGAACGTCTTCACACAGGCCTTGAGCAGGCGGATGCCGCCGTAGTAGCCGAACTTCGTGATGCTGCTTGTGAGGTCGGCCATGTTGTCATAGGTGTTGTAGTCGAGCACGGACGGCAGGATTTCGAGGCTGGGCGACTCGTACAGCGTGACCTCGGCGCAGTAGTTGCGGAACACGAATGCGATGGTCTTGCCGAAATAGCCGTCGGACGGGTTGCCGATGAGCGCGGCGCGCGGATATGCTTTTTCACGGATGATCATATGTGTGCCCTCTTAATCTACCCTGAATAAATCGCGTGTATAGACCTTTTCCTCGACATCTTTCAAGTCCTCGTTCCAACGGTTCGCCAGAATGATGTCGCTTTGTTCTTTGAACACGTTCAAATCGCGGATGACGCGGCTGTTGAAGAACGAATCTTCTTTCATGCTCGGTTCATAGATGATGAGCTCGATGCCTTTTGCTTTCAGGCGTTTCATGACGCCCTGAATCGAAGACTGTCTGAAGTTGTCGGATCCGGCTTTCATCGTCAGGCGATAGATGCCTACGGCCTTGGGATTCTTTTCCAGGATCTGTTCCGCAATAAAATCTTTTCTGGTGCTGTTTGCGGCAACGATGGCGGAAATGATGTTCTGTGGCACGTTGTTATAATTCGCGAGCAGCTGCTTGGTGTCTTTTGGCAGGCAATATCCGCCATATCCGTAGGAAGGATTGTTATAGTGGTCTCCAATCCTGGGGTCCAGGCAGACGCCTTCGATAATCGACTTGGAATCCAGGCCGCGGACTGCGGCATACGTGTCAAGTTCATTGAAGAAACTGACGCGCAAAGCAAGGTAGGTGTTTGCGAAGAGCTTCACCGCCTCCGCTTCGGTCGGATTCATGATCCGGATTTCAATGTTTTCCTTGAGTGCGGCGTCTTTCAAAAGATTGGCGAAAGTCTCGGCGGCTTTGTGCAACCTGGCATTGCGGATCGGGGTCCCGACAATGATCCTGCTAGGATACAGATTGTCATAAAGTGCACGTCCCTCGCGGAGGAATTCCGGGCTGAACAGGATGTTGTCGCAACAATACTTTTCCCGCACACTCTCCGTGAACCCGACCGGAACCGTGCTTTTGATGATCATGACCGCATCCGGATTGACCGCGATAACCTGCTGAATGACGGATTCGACGCTGGATGTGTCAAAGTAGTTGAGCTTCGGATCGTAGTTCGTCGGGGTGGAAATGATGACGAATTCCGCATCTTGATATGCCCCGTTCCCGTTCGTCGTTGCTTCCAGGTCCAGTTCCTTTGTGGAAAGATACTCCTGGATTTCCTTGTCGATGATGGGCGATTTGCCCGCATTGATCATGTCAACTTTTTCCTTGACAAGATCAACTGCTTTGACTGTATTGTGCTGGGAAAGCAGCACGGCCATCGAAAGACCGACGTATCCTGTTCCTGCTACTGCAATTTTCATGTTTAAGTTATAATGGAATCTGTCTCAATCAATTCATTCCGCCGATGACGATGGAGCGTTTCATGAAGCGATTTTTCTAGTGGGAATTTTAGATAAAAATATACACCCGCGCACAAGAGAATACAAGTCAAATGCAGGTCTTTTCTTAGCGTTTTCCTGGAGTTTTGCTTTAAAAACAGTCAGCCCCCGGAACCTGTTGTGGTTCCGAGGGCTGGTTTGAAACTTAGAGAATAACCGGCTAAACGGTTACTTTTTCAGCACGGGGACCTTCGGCCAGCCGGAGGTGGATTCGGTGAACTCACGGGCGGAGAAGCACAAGATGACGAACTATCTGCCCTTGTTGATCAGGGTGGGCTGCTGCGTTTATTCCTCGATCAGCCTCAGTAAATATTGTCCGTATTCGGTTTTGAGCATGTCTTTTACGCTTGCACGCACATCGTCGGCCGTCATCCAGCCGTTTTCGTAGGCGATCTCCTGCAGGCAGGCGATCTGGAGGCCCTGGCGCGTCTCGACAGTGCGGATGAAGTTGGCGGCATCGAGCATGGAGTCGTGCGTGCCGGTGTCCAGCC